>OLRF01000922.1_pt1 | contig 33568 bp, 27 predicted proteins | sample 1672061 | NCBI WGS metagenome assembly OLRF01 (sample SAMEA3136641, study PRJEB25190) | human gut metagenome | reverse complement strand
TCTTTTAACATGGCAAATGCAGCCTGTGAAGCGCCTCCATAAGATAATGCCACTTCTCCATCCCCATAAATTCCCTCGTCTGTGTATATACGGCATAAAGATGGTCTCCAGCCCCCTTCTACCGGATCGCAATATAAAAGATCGATTTTTGTAATTTTCATTCCCAGTCTCCTTCATCTATGTATTTTTATTACAGTAAACAGCTTATTATATTTGCTAACAGCAGACACCCGGCGGAACAAAGTACCGTTGAAATAAAAATATATTTATAACATTGTCCGGCTGTATATCCGCATGTATCCATGATCGTGATCTGCATTCCGTTGTGGGGCAGACAGCTGAATCCGGCAGTTGCTACCGCTCCCAGGCGGTGGATCAGCTCCGGCTCAAGCCCAGCTGCCAGATATTGTCCGGAAAGCAGGTTCATGGCCACATCCATTCCTCCTCCGCCATTTCCAGTCATTGCTCCTGCGAAAGATGCAGCAATACTAAAGGAAAGATTAGGCGGTACAGGCAAAGCTGATATTGCTTCTAACACAGTCTCCGCTCCATTACATGCAAGAACTGCACCGCCAAATCCAACAGATACAGCTGTTGTAATAACAGCAGGTCCTACTAATTTTGCGCTTTCATTGATAATACGCAGTTTATCCGGAATATTTTTCCAGCCAATAAAAAGAGCCACACCAGTTCCTGCCAGCACTGCATAAGAAAGATCTAATTGTGCAATATTGATCAGTAAAATTATCATTACAAGAGGCAGGACTGATAATGGTCCCGGAATCCCGGCATCCATTTCAAACTTTGTGATCCGTTCTTTAATAGACGGATTTATTTCAAAATGCTCCCCTCTTTGCCTTGCTTTTTTAAATTCCCAAGAAAAATATACGAATATAAATGCCATAGCCGCAGCAGAGCAGACCGATCCCGGCAGCTGCAGCCGGTGTTGTGCCCAAATACTGTACAGGAATAATATTGTTTAACTGGGCTCCTCCAGGAAGCAGCGAAAGGGCAAATGTACAGGAGCTGCTCATAATGCAGGCTGGAATATATTTTCCCGGAAGATCTGCCTTGCGAAATGTTGCAAGAAAAATGGGATATACGGTAAATACAATAACAAATACACTGACGCCTCCATAAGAAAGGATCGCAGTTGCTAACATTGCCCCAAAAACAGCATTTTTATCTCCAAAAAGTTTTCCGATCATTTTTGAAAATACAGATGCTAACAGCGTTTCTTCCATTACTTTTCCAAACAAAGCATTTGTAACAAACACCAGAAAATATTTTCCCACAAATCCGGCAAGTGAAACGCCGTAATGATTTATAAACAGATCCATATAAGAAAAGCCATTGGTCAATGCTAGTACCGCCACACAGATCAGTGTTGCCGGGATCAGGTTCAGTCTTTTATAGATCAAAAAGATCAACTGCAAAACCGCGATCAATACACCCGCCAGTTCCACCTGCATCAGCTCCTTCCTAACCATATCTTTTGTTTTATTATAGAAAGCGTATTTATTTTCTACAATTTTCTATACTTTTTATAAGTCACTAATAAATTCACAAGTATCTGGAACTATTTTAATGCATCCTCTAATTGATAAAGAGCCTTCTCAAGAATCCTTCTCGGGCATGCCAGATTAAAGCGCAGATAGCCTTCTCCACCCGGGCCAAACCAGGATCCTTTATCTACTCCAATATGTGCTTTCTGGTCAATAAATGATTCAATTTCTTCTGTACTCATCCCAGTTCCGCGAAAATCTACCCATACCATATAAGTTGCCTCAGATTTTTTCATGTGAAGCATAGGCAGTCTTTCCTGAACGTACTGAACCATATGATCCATATTGTCATTTACATAGTCACACAATGTATCCACATAATTACCGCTTTTATCATAAGCTGCTTCCAAAGCAGCAGAACCAAACCAGTTCATATTAAAAATACGGTTTGCATTTAATCCTTTTACATACGTTTCACGCAGTTCATCGTCCGGTATAACTGCATAAGCAGTCTGAAGGCCAGCCAGGTTAAAGGTTTTGCTTGGGGCATAATGGACAATTGTATTCTTTTTTATTTTTTCTGAAAGGGTACCAACAGATGTATGCGTGATTCCTTTCATCATAAGATCAGCATGAATTTCATCAGAAATCAACAAAACATCATTTTCTGCACAGAGATTTCCCAAGCTCGTTAATTCTTCTGCTGTCCATGCACGTCCTACAGGATTATGAGGATTAGATAAGATCAGAAGTTTATTATCCGGATCTTTTACTTTTCTTTCCAGATCTTCAAAATCCATGAACCAGTCTCCCTCTTTTTCTATCAGAGGATTATAAACCAGCTTACGCCCATTATTAACAACACCATCCATAAATGGATAATAAACCGGTGTCTGTACGATAATGCCGTCCCCGGGCTTTGTAAAATTCTGGATCGTAATGGTGTATCCCGGAATCACACCTGGAGTAAAAATGATCCATTCTTTTTTTATCTTCCAGTGATAACGGCGATCTACCCAGTTAATAATCGTTTCATAAAAACAGTCTGGTTTTGTTGTATAACCATAACATCCAAGACTGGCGCGGTCTATTACTGCGTCGATCACTTCTTTCGGAGACCTAAAATCCATATCTGCGATCCACATCGGAAGTACCTCTTCTGTTACAAATGGTACATCCCATTTTACACAATTCGTTCCCCGGCGCTCTACGCCGCTCTCAAAATCATACATTTTCTTTTCCCCACTTTTATTTTTATTTTTGACAGCACAAGACGTAAGAGAAGCTGCCCACGGCAGCTTTTCCTGTCTATCAAAGTTTGCAAGAGACATTGCCGACAGCAAGTTCTCTGTATGCTTAACCGTACAAATGACACGCTGTGAAATGTCCCGGTGCCGTCTCTTTTAATACCGGTGTCTCACTCTTACATCTGTCCGTTACATAAGGACATCTGCTGCAGAAATGGCATCCTGCCGGCGGATTCACCGGACTTGGGACCTCTCCCTGAAGCCGGATCTGCTTTTTATTTCTCGCAATCTTCGGATCCGGGATCGGAATCGCAGATAACAATGCCTGTGTATACGGATGAAACGGATTCTTATACAGTTCTCCCGATGGCGCAAGCTCCACCATATTTCCCAGATACATAACCCCGACACGGTCGGAAATATGTTTTACCATCGACAGGTCATGGGCAATGAACATGCTGGTCAGCGAACGTTCTTTCTGAAGTTTGATCAGAAGGTTTACCACCTGTGCCTGCACAGATACATCCAGTGCTGATATTGGTTCGTCACATAACAGGAATTCCGGGTTCACTGCAAGCGCTCTTGCAATTCCGATTCTCTGTCTCTGTCCGCCGGAAAATTCATGTACATAACGGCTTGCATGTTCTGCATTCAGTCCGACACTTCTTAACAGATTCTGTACTTCTTCAATCTCTTCTGCCCTAGAAGCGTTCATCTTGTGAATACGCATTCCCTCTGCAATAATATCATGTACCTTCATACGCGGATCAAGGGAAGAATATGGATCCTGAAAGATCATCTGTACCTTCTTCGTAAATTCTTTTTTCTTCGCCGTATCCATCTTGTGGACATCCTCACCGCGATATAATACCTCTCCGTCTGTTCTGTCATACATACCAATGCAGGTTCTTCCGCATGTCGTCTTCCCGCATCCGGATTCTCCAACAATTCCCAGCGTCTCTCCTTCATAAATCTTGAATGACACATCATCTACTGCTTTCAAGGTTCTCTTAGAGTCCAGGCGGAAATATTTTTTCAAATGGTTCACTTCCATGATTACATTTTGTTCACTCATCATTTACGCCTCCTCTCCAAAACTCATATCTGCATACCCGGAATCCGGGTGTCTCATCCAGCATGACGCCACATGTCCTTCTCCGAATTCATATTCCGGCGGGAATTCTTCCGTACAGATCTGCATACAGTGCGGACATCTTGCTGCAAACGGACATCCGGCCGGCGGATCAATAAGATCCGGCGGTGTCCCTTCGATTGCAACCAATGTCTGCTTATTTTCCAGTTCCAGATTCGGTGCCGCATTCAAAAGTGCCCAGGTATACGGATGCTTCTGATTATAGAACACATCAGCACAATTGCCTTTTTCCATGATCTTACCGGAATACATGACCACAATCCGATCTGCCACACTTGCAACAACACCCAGATCATGTGTGATCAGAATAATGGTCGTGCCCAGTTTTTTCTGAATATCTTTCATAAGATCCAGAATCTGCGCTTGAATGGTCACATCCAGTGCCGTTGTCGGCTCGTCCGCGATCAGTACCTTTGGTTTTCCGGCAAGTGCGATTGCGATCATCACTCTCTGCCGCATACCGCCGGACAACTCATGCGGATATTTCTTCATGCTCATCTCGGCATCCGGGATTTTGACCAGTTTCAGCATCTCAACAGCCTGTTTTCTCGCCTCTTCTTTGGAAACTTTCGCATGATTGGTAATATTCTCCATGACTTGTTTTCCAATCTGCATCGTCGGATTCAAAGATGTCAGCGCATCCTGAAAGATCATGGCACATTCTGCTCCGCGGTACTGTTCCCATTCTTTTTCAGACTGTCCCAGAATATTTTTTCCAAGATACAATACTTCACTGCCGGCTTTGATCTCACCCGACGGAGTATTGATAAGCCCCATGACCGTCTTGGATGTTACCGATTTTCCACATCCGGATTCTCCTACGATTGCAAGGATTTCTCCCTCATTTGCATCAAATGTTACACCTCTTACGGACTGCACTTCTCCTGCGTAAGTATGAAAAGAGACTTGCAGATTATTTACTTCTAATATTTTTTTCATCTCTCTCACCTCACTATTTAATCATCTTTGGTTCCAGTGCATTTCTGAGTGCATCTCCGAGAATGTTAAAGCTGAATACCGTAAGAACGATAAAAATTCCCGGGAAGACTGCCAGTGTCGGGTTATCCATAATATAAGTCTGTGCTCCCTGAAGCATTGTTCCCCACGATGCTTTCGGAAGCTGTACGCCAAGTCCCATGAAACTGAGTGCTGATTCTGTCAGGATTGCATTCGCTACTGCAAGACTTCCCGCAACAATAATAGAAGAACTCATATTAGGAATGATGTGTTTGAAAATAATCTGTTTGTGGTTTGCTCCCAGATGCTTTGCAGCCAGTACATAATCTCTTTCTTTTAATGTCAGCGTCTCTGCTCTTGTAATACGTGCGATCTGGCACCACTCAAATAATCCCAGAATAATGATCATGGACCATACCTTCGGTGGAAACAGTGCATTGATCACAACCATCAGAAGAAAACTCGGCACAGACATAAACACATCTGTAAAACGCATCAGAAATGCATCCGTCTTTCCTCCGACATATCCACTGACCGTACCAATGATCGTTCCGATCGTTGTTGACATGATCATAGATAAGAATCCGACAGAAAGGGAAATTCTTCCTCCGTAAAGCGTTCTCGTGAAATAATCTCTTCCCAGTTCATCAGTTCCAAACCAGTGGTCCTTTCCTGGTTGCAGCAATTTATTCATCAGATCCTGCTTATCCGGATCGTATGGACAAAGTGGTGCAAACACTGCCATAAGGATTACAATCAATAAGATCACAGCACAGATCATTGCCAGTTTATTTTCTTTTAATGAAAGGAACACATCTTTCCACAGCCCTCTTTCATAATTTGCGGAAATCTTTTTTTCTTCCATATGCACCTTTTTAAAGCTGGCTTTTGTAATCTTTTTTTCTTCTTTAGTTGTCACGTCTTCCACCTCCCTGTCTGATTCTCGGGTCAGCCACGGCATATAAGATATCTGCCAGAAGGTTACCGAGAACTAATATGATACATGAAAACATAGTGAATCCCATGATCACAGGATAGTCTCTGTTACCAACCGCTTCCATTGCCAGTCTTCCGATTCCAGGCCATGAGAATACAGATTCAATTACAAACGAACCACATACCAGACCTGCAATATTAATTCCTGCCAGTGTGATGATTGGAAGCAGACAGTTCTTAAGCACATGATGGAACAGCACTTTTCTTTTGGACGTTCCTTTTGAAATTGCTGTAACTACGTAGTCTTCTTCCAATTGAGAGATAGTGTTGGAACGGATATATCTTGTGAATACCGCCATATTATTCAGGCTTAATACAAATGCCGGAAGGATCAAATGCCATAACAGATCTCCTGTTGTGTCCACATTCAGCGTATGCATTCCACCTGTAGGAAGCCACTTTAATTTCAATGCAAAGATAATGATCAGTACCATTCCGAGCCAGAACGGAGGAATCGATATCCCCAGATACGATATAAAGCTGATCACATTATCTGCCAATTTGTTCTTTTTCAGTCCGGCCCATAAGCCTAACGGGATGGATACGATCAATGCGAGAAAAAGTGCCATCCCCATTAATATAATTGTGTTCGGAAGACGCTCTCCGATCATCTCGGCTACTGGTCTCTGCTGTTTCATAGATGTTCCGAGATCCCCTTGCAGAACATGTCCCAGCCATCTGCCATACTGCTGTGCAATGTTTCCGTCCAGACCATATTCCTTCCTTACTTGTTCTACCTGTTCTTCTGTCATTCCTGATTTTACATAGTTATTAATCGGATCTCCCGGTGCCGCCTGGATGATCAGAAAGGAAAAGATACTGACCAGAATTACAACCGGTATCAATTGCAATAACCGTTTTAATATATATTTTTTCACGATTTTCCCACCTTATAAACTTAAGAAAAAAGACCGTCTGTGGACTAACAGACGGCCCTTTTTGGTTATCTTATTTCTCCATTGAAATCTTCAGATAATCTTCAAAGATCGGAACTCTCTTGATCTCATCAAGTCCCTTGAATTCTTTTCTTGCAACAATTACATAGTTTGTATTTGCCATTGGATACATAGAATAATCTTCGTTCATCTGTACCTGAAGTTCTTTGTAGTATTTCTCACGATCTTCTGTCGTCAGTGACTGAGAAGCTTTGATCCAGAGATCTTTTGTCTCAGGGCTTACATAGAATCCCTTTTCAAGAAGATCACCTGTCCAGCTTGTCATCTTTGTAGCCGGGTCAGCATTTAACTGGTCCATACCGTTAGAAGCAAGATCCCATGAAGTATCTACAACAGTCTTACCTGTTACCCATGCAGCGAACAGACGCTGGAAGAATTCTCCGGAATCCACACCTTCGATTTCCATCTTAACGCCGATCTTCTTTAACTGTTCCTGAACAATCTGAGCTGTCTCTTTCATGTTCGGACGTGCTGTGAAATACATATAGTGAAGTGTTGTCTTTGTAAGACCACTCTTCTCTGCAAGCTTTTTAGCTTCTTCGATGTTCTGCTGGTATCCAGTCATCTCATCGTTGTAGTACAGGTTCTGTGGAGCGCAGAAGTTCTTTGCGGGAAGTGCAAGTTCTTCTGAACCGTAAGCACCTTTGATAATATCATCATCATTTAATGCAAGACAGATTGCTTTTCTTGCATCTATATCCTGCATGATCGGGCTCTGATAGTTGAATGCGAGGTAGTTCAGACGTCCTTCCGGAAGTGTATAAACTTTATAATCACTGTCTTTTTTATACTTGTCCAGTTTTGTCTGGTTTGTTACACGCATCATAGAGATCTCGCCACTCTGAAGAGCTGCTTCCTGTGCACTCTCATCTGGCATCATCTTGATTACAACCTGTGCAAGACTTGGTTTTCCTCTGTAGTAATCATCGTTTCTTTCATATACGATAGAGTCACCTTCTTTGTACTCTTTCAGTTTGAAAGGACCAGAGCCGATACATTTCTTTAATGCTTTCTTGTTATCTGCTACATTTGTGTTTCCGTCAAATATATGTTTTGGAATGATCTGGATACGTCCAAATTCAGTTTCAAATGCACTAAATGGCTCCTGCAGTGTGATTGCCACTGTCAGATCATCTACTTTCTCTGCGGAAAGTGTCTTGTTGTTGTATGTAACACTTTCAGATGTTGCACCTGTGTTAGATGTGTCTTTGAACATATCAACTGTGAACACTACATCATCTGCTGTGATTGGCTCACCGTCATGCCATTTCAGACCATCTTTTAACTTCATTTCATAGTGCATTCCATCATCTGATGTTGGTTCCATGCTGTCGGCCAGATACCATCTTGTTCCATCCGCTGTGATGATGTAAAGCGGGTCGAAGCATGGTGCAGATGCGATCAATAGGTCATCACTACCATATACGTTGTATGGTGTCAGCGATGCAATAGAGTTTGTGTTGACCGGCACAACGAATGTTCCACCATCCGATGCGTCTGCTGATGTGCTTGTTCCGGAAGAACTACTTCCAGAATCAGCTTTGCTGCCACAGCCAAGAAGCATACTTGCTGCCATTGCTGCGACAAGCAGTACAGAAACTAATTTCTTTTTCATCGTTTCTTTTTCCTCCCTATGTAAAATTCAAACAATCACAGTCTAACATTCCAATATTTTTTTGTCGAATTGGTTTTTGTTATATATTGCTTGATCTATTTGTTTTATCTATATATATTATCTACATACCCTATAAGCTTATATCTATAAGTATTATTTTTTGTTTTTATAAGTTTTGCCAATAGATGAATTACTATTCTTCATTGCTTTCTTCTCTGCAGAACCAGTTTTTGCATAAAAAAAGAAACCAGGAATCTCCTGATTTCTTTTTCAATCTTCTTATTATCTACGTACGTAAATCATACCAGACTGCACTGGTCCGACTTTTACAACATCTCCTGTGTGCGGAGCATGAATCATCTGACCATTTCCGATATAAATACCACAGTGAGTTGCCGTTGTTACAACATCACCAGGCTGTGGGTTGCTTACCCTTGTCCATCCCATAAATGTAAGAGTTGTACCAAGACGTGTATAGCTTCCTGTCAGACAGTAGCTTACGAATCCTGAACAGTCAAAACTGCTCGGTCCGCATTCACCCCATACATAAGGTTTTCCAAGCTGGCTGTATGCTCTGCTTACGATCGTGCCACCATTTGCATTCGATCCGCTTGTTGTATTGCTGCTTGTATTATTACCTGATGGTCTCGTTGTATTACTTGTGTTATTTTTGTTGCTCGTTGTATTGTTGCTTGTTGTAGAATTATTTCTGTTAGATGAAGTACTGTTATTAGCTGCAGATGCCTGCTGCTTCTTTACAGCCTCTTTTGCAGCCTTTTCTGCTGCTTCTTTTGCCGCTCTCTCCGCTGCTTCCTTTGCTGCCGCTTCTGCTGCTGCCTGAATCTCTGAATCAAGATTTGCAACTTCTGCTGATTTGGAAGTAATGAGGCTATTCAGGTTATCACCCTGCTTCTCATATTCAGCCTGCTTGCTTTCCAGTTCTTTCTGATCTTTTTCAAGACTGTCCTTCAAATCTGAAATCTGCTGCTTTGTCTCTACATATTCCTGTAACTGTTTTCTGTCATAACTATGTACATTCTGAACATACTCTGCTTTGCTCAAGAGATCTGTAAAATCATCCGATGTGACCAATGTTTCAAACGCTGAATCATTACCGGCTTCATACATATATTTAATACGCTTCTTCATTGCTGCATACTGTTCTTTTTCTTTCTTCTGCGCAACTACCAGATCACTCTGTGCTTTTGTAATATCCTCACCTGTCTGGATCAATTCACTTTCCAGTGTATTAACCTTTCCCATCAATGTTGTAAGCTGTGACTGTAACGAACTGACTTCATTCTGTTTTGATGCTTTTTCCTTCTTCAAATCATCGACAGACGGTGCTGCCAGAACCGGTGTTACAATCATTGAACTTGTCACCACTACTGTGATCAATCTGATTCCGTGTTTATTCATACTCACTCTTCTTTCTTATTTGTTTTAATTATTTTCCCCTCGTCATGAGAACAATCTCTCACATCTGTTCCCTATTATAGCGCACACAAATACAAATTGCAACATTTTTTAATATTTTTGTAACATTTAGCAGGCCGGAACATATGATTCCGGCCTGTTTCTTCTTATTATAAATTGTACTCGCAGATTATTCAAGAATTTTTCATCTTTATCTTATTTTCCAGTTCTGTTCAGACACATAATCGTTTACTGCACATACATATTCGTATATCCCATCAGACTGATATCCACTTCTCTTGCCGCTTCACGGCCCTCACGGATTGCCCATACAACCAGCGATTGTCCTCTGTGCATATCTCCTGCCGTGAATACATTTTTCACATTCGTGTCATATTTTCCCGGCGCGGTTTTCACATTCGTACGTTCATTTACTTCCACACCAAATGCTTTCGTGACATAGTCCTGGCTTCCAAGGAATCCGGCTGCGATTAATACAAGATCTACATCTACTGTATATTCACTTCCGGCTACTTCCGTCATCATCATACGTCCTGTCTTTTCATTTTTCTTAGGCTCTAATTTTACCAGAACTGCCTTGCAGACTTTTCCATTTTTGTCTTTTTTGAATTCTTTTACCGTTGTCTGGTAGACTCTCGGGTCATGTCCGAAGACAGCGGCAGCTTCCTGCTGTCCGTAGTCCGTCTTGCAGACTCTCGGCCATTCCGGCCAAGGGTTCATCTCGGTACGTTCATCCGGAGCTTTCGGCATCATCTCAAGCTGCAGCACACTCTTGGCTCCGTGTCTCATGGATGTTCCCACGCAGTCATTTCCGGTGTCTCCGCCACCGATGACCATAACATTTTTCCCTTTTGCGGAAATGTATGTGCCGTCTTTCAGGTTTAGATCATAGGTTCCGTCTGCATTCTGTTTTGCATTTTTCCAGAGTGCTTTTGTGGTTGATTTCAGGAAATCCACTGCAAAATAGATTCCTTCGGCTTCTCTTCCCGGAACTTTTATATCTCTTGGGTTGGATGCACCGCAACAAAGAACCACACGATCAAATTCCTTTAATAATGTAGCCGCTTTCTTATCTTTTCCGATATTACATCCGATCACGAACCGGATTCCTTCTTCTTCCATAATCGCAATCTTCCGGTCAATGAACTGCTTTTCCAGTTTCATATTCGGGATGCCGTAACGGAGAAGTCCACCGATCTTATCCTCTCTTTCAAAGACCGTCACACTGTGACCTCTTCTGTTCAGCATATCGGCCGCCGCAAGTCCGGATGGCCCCGATCCTACAATCGCTACCTTCTTTCCGGTTCTTACTTTCACCGGTTTTGCCGTTGCGTAACCTTTTTTATATGCATTTTCAATAATGCTGTATTCATTCGCCTTACTTGAAACTGCCTCTCCGTTCAGTCCACATGTACATGCCGCCTCACAAAGTGCCGGGCAGACTCTGGATGTAAATTCCGGAAAGTTATTCGTCTTTTTCAGTCTGTAATATGCCTCTTCCCAGTTCTCGTGAAAGATCAGATCATTCCACTCCGGTACCAGGTTATGAAGCGGGCAGCCACTTGCCATTCCCATCAGCATCTGACCGGACTGGCAGAACGGTACGCCGCACGCCATACATCTGGCTCCCTGCAGTTCCTGTTCTTCTTTTGACAGAGGTGTATGAAACTCTTTAAAATGCTTAATTCGTTCTTTTGGATCTTCAGCCGGCTTATCCTGTCTGTCATAATCCATAAATCCTGTTGCTTTTCCCACTGTTCTTACCCCCTATCTTCCTTCTTTGATCGCATAAAATGCTTCTGTCTTTGCCTGTTCACTGCTCATGCCCTGTTCTTCCATCTGAAGAATCGTTGTCAGCATCCGCTCATAATCGATTGGAATGATCTTCTTGAATTTTGGAAGGTATTCTGTAAAGTTATCCAGGATCTTCTTACCAAGTTCGGAATTGGTATTGGCAACATGTTCTTCGATCATGCTCTTTAATTCTCCGACATCCATCTTGGTTGTCACATGTTCGATATGGACCATCTCTTTATTGACTCTTGTATAGAGATCATTTTCCATATCCAGTACATAAGCGACACCGCCGCTCATGCCGGCTGCGAAGTTTTTACCTGTTCCACCAAGAACAGCTACACGCCCGCCTGTCATATATTCACATCCGTGATCTCCGACACCTTCCACAACAGCTGTTGCGCCGGAGTTACGCACTGCAAATCGTTCTCCTGCCACACCGTTGATGAATACCTTACCACTTGTCGCACCGTAGAGTGCAACGTTACCGATGATGATATTCTCTTCGGCTTTATAACGGATTCCTTTCGGCGGATATACGACAAGTTTACCACCTGACAATCCTTTACCGAAGTAGTCATTACTGTCACCTGTGAGTTCCAGTGTCAGTCCCTTTGGAATGAATGCACCAAATGACTGTCCGCCGGCACCTTTACAATGTACTACATAACTGTCTTCATCCAGACCTTCCGGATATCTTCTTGTAATCTCTGAACCAAAGATCGTTCCGAATGTACGGTTTGTATTTGTTACATCTATTTCAATGCTTCTCTTCTGTTTCTTTTCTACAGCAGGAAGAAGTTCTTTTACCAGAACTTTTTCATCCAGTGTCTTTTCAAGTTCAAAGTCAAAGACTTTCTTCGGATTGAAGGTCATCGGTGTCTTTGTGCCTTCATAAGGATTATCCAGAATCTGCTCCAGATTCAGTGTGGATGCACGTTCTGATGTTGGCACATCCTTCACCTTCAGAAGATCTGTTCTTCCTACCAGTTCATCCAGTGTACGGACACCGAATTTTGCCATATATTCACGAAGTTCCTGTGCGATAAAGCGCATGAAGTTCACAACATATTCCGGTTTTCCGCGGAAACGCTTTCTAAGTTCCGGATTCTGTGTTGCAACTCCGACCGGGCAGGTATCCAGATTACATACACGCATCATTACACATCCCATTGTTACCAGCGGTGCGGTAGCAAATCCGAATTCTTCTGCTCCAAGGATGGCTGCGATCGCCACGTCACGGCCGCTCATCAGCTTACCGTCTGTCTCGATGCGGACTCTTTCTCTCAAACCATTCTGGATCAGCGTCTGATGTGTCTCGGCAAGTCCAAGCTCCCACGGAAGTCCGGCATTGTGGATCGAACTTCTTGGTGCCGCACCGGTTCCTCCGTCATATCCGGAGATCAGTATCAGTCCGGCTCCTGCTTTGGCAACACCGGCTGCTACAGTACCAACGCCGGCTTCTGATACCAGTTTCACCGTAATCCTTGCATCTTTATTCGCATTCTTGCAGTCATAAATGAGCTGTGCAAGGTCCTCGATGGAATAGATATCATGATGTGGCGGTGGCGAGATCAGACTGACTCCCGGTGTAGAATGACGGGTCTTGGCAATCCATGGATATACCTTTCCTCCCGGCAGATGTCCGCCTTCTCCTGGTTTCGCTCCCTGTGCCATCTTGATCTGGATTTCCTGTGCACTTACCAGATATCTGGAAGTTACGCCGAATCGTCCGGAAGCGACCTGCTTGATTGCGGAACAGCGGTTGGTATCCAATCGTTCAATTTCTTCTCCACCTTCACCACTGTTGGATTTACCATGTAACTGGTTCATCGCGATTGCCAGTGTCTCATGTGCTTCTTTAGAAATAGAACCGTAAGACATGGCCCCTGTCTTGAATCGTTTTACGATCTCATCTACACTTTCTACTTCTTCAATCGGAATGCCTTTCTTCGGATAATTGAATTCCAGCTGTCCACGTATATTAATATGTTCTCCCTCTGCATTAACCATATCCGTATACTGTTTGAACATATCATAATCACCACGTCTTGTAGATTCCTGAAGCATATGGATCGTCTGTGGATTATAGAGATGTCTCTCTCCACCACTCTTTAACTTATGCTGTCCGACGCTGTTCAGTGTCATATCAACTTCCAGTCCAAGCGGGTCAAATGCCTGAGAATGGCGTGCGATATAATCCGCCGCAATTTCTTCGATTCCGATGCCGCCGATACGACTGACCGTGTCCGTAAAATACTTGTCAATGAATTCCTGTTTCAGTCCGATTGCCTCAAAAATCTTAGCTCCCTGATAAGACTGGATTGTAGAAATACCCATCTTGGATGCAATCTTTATAATTCCTCCCAGCACTGCATTGTTATAATCATCAACTGCCGCATAATAGTCTTTCTGAAGCATATCGGTATCAATAAGCTGTTTGATGGATTCATGTGCAAGATACGGGTTGATCGCACATGCACCATAACCGATCAGTGTCGCAAAATGATGTACTTCTCTTGGTTCTCCCGTCTCCAGAACAATTCCCACAGACGTACGTTTCTTCGTACGTACCAGATGCTGCTGCAATCCGGAAAGTACCAGAAGTGACGGCATTGCCACATGATATTCATCCACTCCTCTATCTGAAAGGATCAGGATGTTAGCCCCTTCGCGGATAGCTCTGTCAACTTCGATGAACAGATAATCAATTGCTTTTTCAAGGCTTGAATTCTTATAATAGATTGTCGGGATCTCTGCAACCTTGAATCCGTCTTCTTTCATATTTTTAATCTTCAGAAGGTCTGTCTCTGTAAGGATCGGGTTGTTGACCTTCAACATCTTACAGTTCTCTGCTTTTTCTTCCAAAAGGTTACCATCTTCGCCAATATAAACCGTTGTGGATGTAACGACCTTCTCACGGATGGCATCGATCGGAGGGTTGGTTACCTGTGCAAAACGCTGTTTGAAATATCCGAACAGATTCTGATGCATATCTGATAATACCGCAAGCGGTGCATCGATACCCATAGCAGCCGTTCCTTCCGCACCATTCTTCGCCATATTCAGGATGGATGTCTTTACTTCTTCATAAGAATATCCAAATGCTTTCTGAAGTCTTCTGCATTCTTCTGCCGTATAAGAAGGAACTTTCTGATTCGGGATCTTCAGATCTTTTAACTCGATCAGATTGTTGTCCAGCCATTCACCATATGGCTGTCTGCTTGCGTAAGTCTCTTTCAGTTCTTCGTCATCAATGACTTTTCCTTTTTTGATATCAACCAGAAGCATCTTGCCAGGATGCAATCTTTCTTTTACTACAATTTTCTCCGGTGGAATATCTAAAACACCAACCTCTGAGGAAAGGATCAGTGTATCGTCATCCGTAATATAATATCTGGATGGGCGCAGCCCGTTTCTGTCAAGTACGGCTCCCATGCAGTCACCGTCACTGAACAGAATGGACGCAGGTCCGTCCCATGGTTCCATCATGGTTGCATAATACTGATAGAAATCTTTCTTTTTCTGGGAAAGGTTTCTGTTGTTCGCCCATGGTTCCGGAATTGCGATCATTACTGCAAGCGGAAGATCCATGCCACTCATAACCATGAACTCAATTGCATTGTCAAGCATTGCTGAATCGGAACCGCTGGTATTAACTGCCGGAAGTACTTCGTGAAGTTTTCCTTTCATACACTCAGATTCCATATTCTCTTCTCTGGCACGCATCTTGTCCGTGTTGCCACGGATGGTATTGATCTCACCGTTATGTACGATGAAACGGTTCGGATGTGCTCTCTCCCAGCTTGGATTCGTGTTCGTACTGAATCTGGAATGAACCAGTGCGATCGCAGAGTCATAATCAGGATCCTGCAGATCCGGGAAGAACAGACGAAGCTGATCTACCAGGAACATTCCTTTATAAGCGATAGTACGGCTGGAAAGGGATGCCACATATGTATCATCTGCACTCTGCTCAAATACACGTCTTACAATGTAAAGCTTACGGTCAAAATCAATACCCTGTTCTACTTTCTTTGGCCTTTCAATAAATCCCTGCATAATGCACGGCATACATTCAACTGCTCTGCTTCCAAGTACATCTGCCTTTACCGGAACTTCTCTCCATCCAAGGAAATTCATTCCTTCGTTTTTGACGATGACTTCAAAAATCTTCTTTGCCTGATTCCTTTTTAATTCGTCCTGCGGGAAGAAGAACATTCCCACTCCATAATCTCTTTCAGAACCTAAAAAGATGCCGAGAGGTTTACAGACTTTAGAGAAGAATCTGTGAGAAACTTGTAATAAGATTCCAACTCCATCACCTGTCTTACCTTCGGCATCCTTGCCAGCTCTATGTTCAAGATTTTCAACGATTTTCAATGCGTTTGCCACTGTATCGTGACTTTTCTGTCCTTTGATATTAACGATCGCACCGATTCCACAGTTATCATGTTCGAATTCGGAACGATACAGTCCATGATGCTGGACTACATTTCCTTCTTTCATACACCTGTTCCTTTCTTTTGTTTTTTCCTACTATATCACAAGGTTTTACTATTGTAAAGAGGAAAATTACCCTAAATTATCAGATTATTAGTCTTCTTTATGTTTTTGTACAAAAAATCTGACAATTTACATTGTCAGATTTTCATTTTCAGCCTTTAGCTCCGGTTTTTCTTCAATCCGCTGGATCAGAACAAACATTGTTGATGCGATCATTGCACATACAACCGTGATCACACCGATCCGCATGTTATCTTTCAACATCCAGTTATAGAGTCCGTATCTGGTAGCCAGTACAGACAACAGGTTCATCGCCATATGTGCTGCTGCCGGTGCCTTCAACGAACCGTATTTTTCATATACATATGCCAACATCAGTCCCATTAAAAATCCATAAAGCATCTGTACCAGATTCACATGTAATACACCAAATACAACTGATGAATAAACCATCGCATATACAAACGAACTTTCCTTTTCCATTCTTCTGAAGAACAGTCCTCTGAATACATATTCTTCACAAATCGGAACCAGTACTGCCAGACATAAGATCTGTATAGCAAGCGGCGCCGAATACATGGCATTCATCGTTGTCTTGTAGCTTGCATCTACCGCAGACAGATTCCCGATGATGATCAGGTTATTCAGTCCCAGGCTCATGGCAAGTGCCATAATAAGCGCCGCCGGATATTTCCACAAAGGTGCTTTTTTATCCGGTATGATACCTGCTTTTTTCTCTTTCTTTCTGTCACCGTGATACAAAATTGCCATCACAGGAATCGTAACAAGCGCTGACAGACCTTCCACCCATGTTGTATAATCAATATATTTATTCAACATCTTCTCATAAAAGCCCATCAGCTTATTCTGATCAGACATCAATGCTTCTAATGCCGCCTGCGTCTGATAATGCGTCTTCATATATGCCACCATCATGGCCGCCATGACTACCATGCCTACACCGATTCCAATTCCCCATTTGATCAGGAGTGGACCCCACATCTTCCAGAAACGCTTTCCCGGTGTCTCTATTGGCTTTCGCTTTTTATCCTGCTCCTGGTGATAATGGTATCCTGGCTGGTCGTGTCCGTTCTGCCATTCTTCCATAATTATCCTCACTTTCATCTGTTGCTTCGTATCATATACTGTTCTATTCTACTTCTGCGTGAGGAAACATGCAATAAAAAAACTATAAACTTTTTACAATTTAATCTTAACTACATCAACATCCAGATTCCATAAGAATTTATCCAGATCCTTAAAGGATATGAATACTGTTGCTGTATTTTCCAGTGGATGAATTCCCATACTTTTACATCTGCTTAAGTTTTTATCGATAAAGAATTCCACCGCATGTTCCGTATCGTTCATCAGGGCAAAAGGTGTAACGCTTCCCTGTTTTACACCAAGATATTTTTCCAGACGTTCTTCGGAAGCAAAGCTTAATGTTCCTGCCCCAAGCTGTCTTCCCAGTGCCTTCAGATCTACCTTTGTCTTCTCATCAGCTGTGATCAGGAAATGTCTCTTTCCCTTTGAATCTCTTAAGAATAAGTTCTTACACAATGTTCCTTTTTCCGGGAGTCCCAGCCGGTCCATATCCTCCATTGTATGCACGGGCTCGTGTTCTACCACCTCGTACTTAATTCCCATCTTGTTTAACGCATCATATACTCGCTGTTTCTGGTCTTCCATGCTGTTACTCCTTTCTAATTCGAATAGTGTACTACAATATTGGCAGTCACCATTCCCTTTCCTGTATTTTTATACACATAATCATCAAAAGCATTATACGAAGCCGCATCTCCGGCTTTCAGCACATATTCATGATCTTTAAAGATCAGTGTCAATTCTCCGGAATACACGGTAATGAATTCTCTCGTACCATTCATCTGGCGGTTCGCCTGCATCATGCCTCCCTCGTCAAATTCCAGGTCAAATATCTCAAAATCCTGTCCTTCCCGGAAGCTGAAAATCGGATAAAGACGATATCTTCCATCATCACCCGCCAAAGGATCTACTTCTTTCTTGCCAGTTCCGAAAAACGGCTGCGGTTTATCTGCGGTAAATGCCGTTACCGGTACTTTCAATCCCAGTGCCAGCTTATACACCGTCGATATCGTAGGATTCACTTCTCCCCTTTCCAGCTGACTTAACATACTTTTGCTGATTGTGGTAAGGGATGACACCTGTTCCAGACTCAGTCCTTTTCCTTTTCGGATATCTTTCAGATTCTCTGCGATCAATTCATTCAAACGATCCAATTCATGTCCCTCCCTTTTGCAAAATTCCTGTATATAGAATTTTTATCTATTATATTGCATATTTTTTTTAAAGTAAAGAGACTGCAGAACTTTATTCCTGATTTTATCTGCAATCTCTTTTATTTCAGCATCTATTTACTTTAAGTCAATATAATTGTGACTTAAAAGTTCTTCTACAACTGCTTCATAGCGATCCAGTTTCTCTGCTTTCCGGATCTTTTTCAGCTGTTTTTCCTTATCCGGAAACAATGTCCCAAGATAACACCAGAGTTCTTTCATCTTGAACAGCACATTCTTATCCCCACAGCTTACCTCCTGGTAATCCTGATAGATCTGATCATGGAAGGCTCTTAATTTCTTCGCATCGATCTTTTTTTCTCCGGATTCCATGATTTCAATCAGTTCCGGATTTCTCAAAATTCCGCGCCCCAGCATGATACAGGAGGCCTCTGGAAAACGCTTCTTTAATTTTTCCATATCCTCTGTTGTAAAAATATCACCGTTATAACACAACGTGTGCTTACATTCCTTCACTGCATCCGCAAATGCATCCAGATCCGGATATCCTTTATAAAACTGCTGCTGTACTCTCGGATGTACGATCAGCTCTTCCAACGGATACTGGTTATAAATCCTCAAAAGTTCTCCCCACTCATCTGCATCAAATTTTCCGATTCTTGTCTTTATGGATATCTTCACATCTGCTTTTGCATAAATCTCATCCAGAAACCGGTTCAGTTCTTCTGTGTGGATCAGAAATCCCGAGCCGCGTCCTTTCGATACTACCGTCTTGGACGGACAGCCAAGATTCAGGTTCACCTCATCATATCCATACCCTTTTACCTTTTCTACCGTATCCAGAAATCCCTTTGCGTCATTTGTCAGGATCTGCGGAACCAGGTTCATCCCCGGATTGTGTGCCGGCAGAATATCATTCTTCTCTCTCGTATTAAAATCCTTTTTGGTATGCGGAACCAGAAAAGGAGTGAAATATTTCTCCATCGGACGGTAATGTGTATGATATGCTCTCCTGTATATATAAGTTGTAATTCCTTCTAATGGCGCAAGATAATACTTCACCTTTGTATCCTCCTGATCATTATCATTTTATTGTTCTGTCCGCGGCGGCCCGCTCAATTTCACAGACCGTCAGCCTGTAGTCTTTTACCCGGAACTTAATCTCATACCCGGCATACTCCATTCCATATACTCTGTCCGGATCATTCTGATAAGACGGTCTCGGATCTTCTGCGAGGATCTCCCGCACGCATCCCTGCTGTTCATTTGGAAGTTTTAACAGAAGTTTCTCCGGTATCTCTACCTCCAGCGCATAACCCTTCACCCGGTCGGCGAATCCGCCTCTGGCATCCGGCATACAGTCCACATACGGCAGATATGGCTTGATATCCAGTATCGGCGTTCCATCCATCAAATCTGCTCCTTCGACTTCAACAACCATACCTTTTTCCGGACGTTTCTCGATCCCAAGCAGCCTGACACAGGACAATCCGATCGGATTCGGCCGGAACGGCGACCTGGTTGCGAATACACCGCACCGCTTATTCCCGCCAAGTCTCGGCGGACGTACCGTCGGACTCCAGTTCTCCCTGACCACCTCTGAAAATTCCCAGATCAGCCACAGATGCGAATATTCTTCCAGTCCTTTTAGTGCCTCTTCTTTGCGGTATTCTGGCTCGAATACAATTGTTCCTTTTGTACTTACAAGTCCCGACTGCCTTGGAATTCCAAATTTCGTTGGAAAGTCGGTATGGATTCTTGCTATATATTCTAACTTTTTCAACTGCTCCGCTCCTTATTCCTCACCCAGATATTCTTTCAATCTGGCAATCTCTTCTTTGTGCCCGGCATCATCAAGCGGCGTCTCCAGATAGAATGGCAGATCTTTAAGCTTCGGATGGCGCAGCACATTCAGAAGTGCCTCCAGCCCAATCTCACCTTCTCCGATCACTGCATGCCGGTCTTTCCTGGAACCGAAAGGCATCAGACTATCATTCAGATGAATCGTTCTTAATAATTCAAGTCCCAATATCCGGTCAAATTCATCCAGTACCCCGTCCAGATCATGGATAATATCATATCCCGCCGCGAACACGTGACAAGTATCCAGGCAGATTCCAATCCGCTCCGGGTGCTGTACGCCGTCTCGGATCTGCTTTAACTGTTCAAAACGGTATCCGATCTCTGTCCCTTTTCCACTCATTGTTTCCAACAGAACCTTAATATTCTCCGTTCCTGTAATCGCCTGATCAAGTCCACGGATAATATTGGTAATCCCGGCTTCTTCTCCGATCCCGGTATGACTGCCCGGATGGAATACCAGGTTTTCAATCTTCAGTTCGTCCATACGTCTGATATCTTCCCGGATCACCGTACAGGCAAATTCATATGTCTTTTCCGTCGCACTCGCCAGATTCATCGTATACGGCGCATGTGCAAGAACCGGACCGAATGCATGGCTTTTACGGATCTGCTGGAATTTCTCTACTTCTTCTTGTGCATAAGTTTTATAACTGGATCCACGCGGGTTTCTGCTGAATATCTGCATCGTATTGGCATTCATCTTTACTACATTTTCCGCAGTCTTCGCAATTCCTCCCGCAATGGACATATGTGTCCCGATTGTATACATTATTTTCCTCCCAAAAATAGGCGTCAGAGAACCAGCATACGCCAGTCCGCTAACGCTCATTATATCATGATTTTTATTTCAGCAAAAGAATCTCTTTTTCCGGCAGTTTCAGATAATCCGGAATGCCCTTTTCTGTAAGTTCGTCCCATAGATTTTTCTGTACATACCAGCAGATATCATCACTTTCTTCTGTCTCACCTTTTAAGAAATATTTCCATTCAAATGGAAATTCTGCCTTTCCTTTTTCTTTAACCGGAATGCAGTTATCTTCTCTTTCGCCCCACACCGGGATGAATTCGTGTGCACGAAGCCCAATATGTGTAATCTCTGCATCGATCTCCTGTTCCAGATGAAGTCTTGTGCCCCAGTCCGGGATCTCGATACTGTGTTCATCCAACTTTTTTACCTGAACAATGTTCTTACATCCGGTAAGCCTTGCTGCTTCCACCTGTTCTGGGCAGTCAAAGATTGCCTTTGTGTCACCGTAACAGATCTGTTTCCCGTCATCAATGACCAGAAGTTCCTCGCTGAACCGGTAGATCTCATCCCTGCTATGGGACACCAGGATCACCGTTCCGTCATAATCGCTTAAGAGTTCCATCATCTCCTGCTGCAGACGGTCTTTTAAGAAGACATCCAGTGCCGAAAATGGTTCATCGAGAAGAATAACGGATGGTTCGTATGCCATAATCCTCGCCAGCGCAACTCTCTGCTGCTGCCCGCCGGAAAGCTCTCTAGGAAGTCTTTTTTCCAGTCCCTCCAGGCGGAAATGACGGATCATCTTCTGTACCTGTTCCTGCTTCTTCTTTTTGTCACCGGCAAGTCCGGCTCCGACATTCTGCTCCACGGTCATCGTTGGGAACAATGCATAGTTCTGGAACATATATCCGACATTTCTCTTCTGTGGTTTTAAGCAGATCCTGGAATCAGAATCATACAGGACATGATCGCCGATCTGGATATGCCCCTGGTCTGGGTGCTCAATTCCCGCAATGCTTTTCAGAGTCAAACTCTTTCCGCTTCCGGAAGCACCGAGGATTCCGATTCTTTTCTTCGTGGATTTCCAGTGTACATCCAGCTCGTACTCTCCAAGTTTTTTATGTATCTTTACTTCCATCGCCATCTGTCGTTCCTCCTACCATCTCCGGATATTCTTCGTATTCTGACCGGTCACCAGATTCATAAGGACGATCAGCACGAATGCAACCAGCATAATGATCACAACCCAGATGCCCGCCGTCAGATAATTGCCGTCCTGGATAACCATTGCGATCCTCTGGGAAATGGTTCCCGTCTTTCCCGGAATATTGCCCGCAAGCATGGATGTTGCACCATATTCTCCAAGCGCTCTTGCAAATGTCAGGATCGTACCCGCTACCAGTCCCGGTCCTGCGGATGGGACTGCAACCTTCCAGAAGATCTTATATTCCGGCATACCAAGTGTTCTTGCCGCATGAATCAGATTCACATCGATCTGTTCGAATGCCGCTCTTGCATTTCTGTACATCAGCGGAAATGCGATCACGGTCGCTGCTATGATACAGCCAGCCCAGGTCTGTACAACTTTGATGCCAAATTGTTCGTACAGCAGGATACCAAACGGACGTCTTCTGCTGAACAGAAGAAGCAGGAAGAATCCTGCTGCCGTCGGCGGCAGTACCATCGGCAGTGTCAGGATCCCATCTGCAATTGCTTTCACTTTCGGTCCTGCCTTGATTACTCTTCTTGCGGCAAACAGGCCAAGAAAGAATGAGAATATCGTTGCAACAATTCCCGTCTTTAACGACACATATAGTGGACTGTAATCCAGTCCTTTCAGTATTTCTACCACTGCATCCATGTAACTTCCTCCTGTTTCATCTATTACATACTTCGAAAAATCGAAAACATGCAGCCACAACTGCCTGCATATTTTCTTTCATACTATGAAGCTTCTTATCTTTCTACGTCTGTGTCGAAATAGTATGCATCGAAGACTTTCTTAGTCTTGTCAGATAATACGAATTTGTAGAAGTCTTTTGCGGCTGCAGTCTGTGTCTTATCTGCTTCGTCATTCTGTACCTGACAGATTGGGTAGATAACATCGCCTGTCAGATCATAGCTTACAACCTGGAGGATATTCAGTTTGTCTTCGTATCCATAAGTATCTGAATAGTATGTTGTTCCAACTTCACAGGATCCTTCTGCTACTGCTGTAAGTACTTTACTTACGTTATCTTCCTCACTAATCTCCACTCCACCAAGTGCCTGTGATACTTGATCTGTTGTAATGGCATCTACTTCACCGTCAGCCTTTAATGTTCCAAGATTTACCAGTGCCTGTCTTGTATATTTTCCAACCGGAACACTTCCTCCTGCAAGTGCGATACTCTTGGCATCTTTTAAGTTCTCAAGACCTGTTACCTTTGTGCCGCTGTCTTTTAAGGAGATAACTACCACCTGGTTATTCAGGACATTTGCTCTTGTGCCGTCTACTACCAATCCGTCTGCTTCAAGCTGATCCATCTGCTTCTGTGCTGCAGAGAAGAACAGGTCACACTCATATCCCTCTTCGATCTGTGTCAGCAGTGTTCCGGAGCTGTCTGCATTAAATGTGATCTTCACTTCCGGATGATCTTCGTTGTACTCTTTTGCAAGCTCTGTCATAACCGTGTTCAGGCTTGCTGCGATGAATACCTGGATCTCTGTCTCTTTCTTGCTGCTCTTTTTGCTGTCATCTGTCTTCTTTTCTTCTGTCTTTTTATTTTCTCCGCATGCTGCCAGTGAAACTAGCATCACTCCTGCCAGGAGGACAGATGCGATCCTTTTTGCCATCTGGTTCTTCATAATACGTTTCTCCTTTTCTCTTGTCTGATAAATTTACCAGTTACTGTATCTGTAATAGGATTATTTTCTGCCACATTCCTGTACATTTCCTCTCAGGACATCCAGTCCATGAGGAAGTTTCGGAAGAATATACTCCAGTGCTTCCGTCACTGCTTTCGGGCTCCCCGGGAGATTGATAATGAGTGTCTTCTTCCGCAGTCCCGACACTGCCCGGCTGAACATTGCACGGTCTGTGATCGTCATCGAATAATTACGGATTGCATCTGCAATTCCGTTTGCCATCCGGTCGCAGACAGCGTTCGTGGCCTCCGGCGTCATGTCTCTTGGGGCAAATCCTGTCCCGCCTGTTGTCAGGATCAGGTCAACCTGTCTCTGATCCGCCAGACGGATCAGCTGTTTCTTTAATCCTTCTTCACCATCCGGCAGAAGAATGGTCTCTTTTATGTCAAATCTGATATGATCTTTTTCTTCACTGTCTTTTAATATCTTTTCTATTGCCGGACCGCTTAGGTCATCTCGTTCTCCGGCAAATGCTTTGTCACTCAGCGTGATCACGGCTACACTGTATGGGCGGTCTTCCTGCGGCATTACGACTTCCACACAGTCACCCACACGGATCATTCCACCTGTCAGTACTTCTGCGAAAATGCCTTCTCTTGGCATAATACAGTCTCCCATCCGCTGATAGATCGCACAGTGGCTGTGGCATTCCTTTCCAATCTGTGTGACTTTCAGCCTGACTGCATCTCCGATCCGTATTTCGGAATCAACCGGAACATTTCTTAAATCAAATCCCTCTACGATCAGATTTTCTCCAAATGCCCCAAAATCTACATCCGCTCCCTTTTCCCGGAATGCTTCAATCTTCTCCAGTGCAAGAAGACTAATCTGTCTGTGCCATTTTCCGCCATGTGCATCTTCTTCAATGCCCCAGTCCGGCACGATCTTTGCCGTTTCTACCGGATACTTGGCAGTTCCTCTTCTGGGACTGATACAGATTCCTCTGATCATGCCTTTCTTCTGATTCATCCTGTCTTTTATCCTCCAATCTGTGCCATCTGATGTGCTTCCGTAATCGCTCCCGGCTCTTCAAAGCAATGCGCTGCCGGTTTCTGTTCAATGGCTCGTTTTATCTGTTTTTTTATCTCTTCCTCTGTTCCATTCCGCAGTAAATCTTTCAATGGATAGGTATCCCCATAACACAGACACGGCTTCAGGTCTCCGGTCGAAGTCAGCCGGATGCGGTTGCAGTTCTTACAGAACTTACCGTGCATCGCACTGATAAATCCGATACCGCCGGTGAATCCTGGAATCTGATAATATACCGCAGGTCCATTGCCGTGTATCTTACTGTCCTTTCGGATATCTGGATATACCTTCCGTATCTCATCCAGAAGTTCCAGATTCGACACACCTGTATTCTCCTTTCCATAACCGATCGGCATGAGTTCTATAAATCTTACATCAACCGGCAGGCTTTCAGCCAGTGTGATCAATGCCTTCCATTCCGTTTTGTCACCGTCAGACTGCAACACCGTATTCACCTTTGTCCGTATCCCACTTTCTGCGGCGGCCGCTACTGCCTGCCGTACCGTTTCACAGGCGTCGGTTCCGGTAATCTCTTGATATTTTTCACGATCAAGCGTATCCAGACTGATATTGATCCCGTCCAGTCCGGCCTTCTTTAACGCTTCCAGATTGTCTTGTAACAGAACGCCATTCGTCGTCATCGTGACCTGTGTGATTCCCGAAATATTTTTTATCATTCCAATCAGATCGGCGCATCCTTTCCGCACCAGCGGTTCCCCGCCTGTGATCTTGATCTTCTGAATGCCAAGCTCTGCTGCAAGTATGCACACTTTCCGGATCTCTTCATACGTCAGGCCATAGACACCTGCGTGATTCCGTCCGGCATACAATATCTACATCTTAAATTACAGCGGTCCGTAATGGAGATCCGCATATAATCAATCACTCTTCCTGCCGCATCAATCATAGCTCCGTCTCCCGGTCAGCTTCCCATATGCCGCTTTTTCCACCTGTTTTCTTCAATAAACGGATACCGGTCATGCACATGCCTTTGTCGACCGCCTTACACATATCATAAATCGTAAGCAGTGCCACCTGAACTCCGGTAAGTGCTTCCATCTCTACACCGGTCTTCCCGACCGTCTTCGTCGTACACCGTGCTTCAATCTCACAGGTTTCCTCTATATATTCAAATTCCACTGTAACCTTGCTCAGGTTCAGGATATGGCACAACGGGATCAGCTCTGATGTTCTCTTCGCCCCCATGATTCCTGCAATCCTTGCAGTTCCCAGGACATCTCCCTTTTTCATTCCACCCGTCTTTACTTTTTCAAAACATTCCTTCGACATGCGGATTCTTCCCATTGCCGTTGCCTCACGCATCGTGTCTGCTTTTTCACTGACATCGACCATCACTGCATGCCCCTGTTCATTGAAATGCGTAAATTCTCCCATGATTACTCCTTCCTTATCATATCCGGATCACCTGAACTTTTTCTCCTTCCGGATAGGTCCGTTCTCCCTCCGGGAATACCACCAGACAATTGCTGCCAATCCCATTCTTAAGCTGTCCGTTTCTCTGAATCTGCGGAAGGAACACGCCTTCCTCATCACATTTTCCTTTTACGATCCGTTTTGGCTTCCCGGTCTTTACAAATGTCTGTCTCAGCACTTTTGTCTCTTTCTTCTGTATATATACCTCTTCTGCCCTGTCCGCCAGATATCCGCCGACTAATAATTCAAATAATGCCGCCACTGCAAATGGATTACCGGAAAGCGACAGAACAGGGATGTCCTCTACTACCGAAAGCATTGTCGGCATTCCGGGTTTTACCCGTATCCCGTGAAATAGTACCCTGCCGTTCAGGCTTTCTATGACATCCGGAACGAGATCCTTATCTCCTACTGATACCCCTCCGGTTGTCAGGATCAGATCTGCTTCTTTTAATACCTCACTGATCTTGTCTGCGATCTTGTCCCTGTCATCTCCCGCGGTTTCATACTGTAGTATCTCACAGCCCATCTCTCTTAATCTCGCACACAGCCAGATTCCATTTGCATCATAGATTTTCCCGGGTTCTAATGATGTATCTGCATTCTGCAGCTCATCACCGGTTGTAATCACTGCAGCCCTAAGTCTTCTATATACAGTAATGTCCCGTACTCCCGCAGACGTAACTGCCGCCAGCAGATAAGAATCCACCAAAAGTCCGGCTTCTGCCAGCAATTCCCCGGCAGAAAAATCTTCTCCTTTCGGGCAGTAATTTTCTCCCGGTCCCACATTATTATAAATTTTGATTGTTTTCCTGTCCTGATCCGGATCTGCTATTCTTACATAATCCGTATCTTCCTGTTTTACTACACAGTCTGCTCCTTCCGGTATCATTGCTCCGGTCATGATCAGGACTGCCTGATGTGGTTCCAGTATAAGCTCTGTCTTTTGTCCCGCATACACACACCCGGCAACTTCCAAGGTAACCGGATGCTCAAGATCTGCCCCGCAGACGTCCCGGCTTCTCAGTGCAAATCCATCCATCGCTGACCTTGGAAACGGCGGCTGGGTTACTGCCGCATATACCGGCTCTGCCAGAATCTGTCCCAGACAGTCTGCTGCCGGTTTTTCTTCTTTTTTTATTCCCGGCATACAGATTTGAAATAATTCCTGTGCCTCTTCAAGTGTCACTCGGGATGGTTCCACCTTTACGCCTCCTTTCCGAATGGACAGACCGGATAATGGCACTCTTTACAACCAAGACAGAGTCCTCCGTGTCCCATCCGGATAATATCTCTCCGCTCAATCTTAATCCCTGCTGCCATTTTCGGCAGGATCAGATCGAATACGGTTGCTTTTGCATACATCACACAGCCCGGCAGTCCCACGATTGGTGTATCGTCTTCAAAGTAAGCCAGACACAACATCGCACCCGGCAGTGTCGGTGCCCCATATGTGACGATTTCCGCTCCGGAAGCCTTGATTGCACCCGGTGTCTTATCATCCGGATCTACACTCATCCCGCCCGTACAGATAATAAGATCCACTCCCGCTTCCTTCATTTCTGCAATTGCGTCCGTGATCATTTTCGTATCATCACTGCATAATACATGCTTTGTCATCTGGATTCCAAATGTCTCCAGCTTCTTTTCCACTATAGGAGTAAACTGGTCTTTGATCAGTCCTTTATAGACTTCACTTCCGGTTGTGATCACACCTGCCGTCTTTAATTTCCACGGTGTTACCTTCAATAACGGTTCCGGACCCGCCTTTTTTTCTGCTTCTTCCAGTCTCTTTTCATCTATGATCAGCGGAATCACCCGCATTCCTGCGAGCTTGTCGCCTTTTTTTACCGCTGTGTTCGTGTGTCTGGTTGCGATCATGATCTCATCCACACTGTTCACATCATATAATCGTTCGACATCCACCTGGAATAATCCGCCGACATCCGCAAGCAGTTCAATTTTGCCTTCTTTTACAACTGACGGATGCATATTTTCATTCTGCGTGATCCTGCGCAGACGTTCCGCACCTTCATCCTCATGAAGCATGCCTTCTGTCTTCTCCCAGACATACAGATGTTCTTTCCCTATGGAAAGAAGCACCGGAATATCTTCTTCTGTGACAATATGTCCCTTCCGGAATCTCGCATCTTTGATCACTCCCGGAATGATCTGCGTCATATCATGACATAACACATGTCCCACTGCATCTTCTGTTCTGATCAGTTTCATACTTTTTCCGCCTCGTTTCTTTATCGTTTCTCGTTTCAATTCTTATCAATGTATCTATCATCTTGTACCTGTCATCCAGGCACATTCCGTTTCATACTCTACTATAGATTTTCTATATGTTGCATATTCTGCTATATATACTGAAGTAAAAAAAACGCCGTTTTCCCAACATCGTCCAACGGGAACACATTTTCACAGTCCTCCACATCCACATCACTGATCACTGCCAGACATTCTTCCGGTCGTAACGGCATCGGTTTCCCGTTTTCTTTCCGGTGCAGCATAATCTTCGGCCACGGTCCGTGCTTGAATCCCTCTGTCAGAATCAGATCCACACCATCTATCTTTTTCAGGAATTCTTCCGGATCAACTGTTCTGTTGTCCATCAGCACCGCTTTCTCCGAGGAGATCAGACCGGTCACGTCTGCTCCGGCTTTGGTAAAGCGGTCACTGTCTTTTCCTTCGTGATCGATATCAAACCGATGTCCGTCATGCTTTACGATCGCAATCTTAAGCCCATATGCTTTCAGCTTCGGAATCAGTTTTTCCAGAAATGTCGTCTTACCGGTGCCGGAATAGGCCACAAACGATACAACCGGGGTCTGCTGTGCTTTTTCTTTTATTTTCTCTGGTATTATTTTCCGATATTCTTCTGGTGTATTTATATTATAAAATTTCCCCGGTCCGTCTGTAATTCCCTGAACTGCCACATAACATACCCTCAGATTTTCCAGTACATGCTGCACTTTATAATCCCCGGTCTTTAACTGTTCTTCCAATATCTTCCATACAGATTTCCTGTACCATGCACAGAGCACATATTTTTTCCCGGTCTTGCCTACCGGGATCACTGCATCAATCCCATCCATCAGATAGTCTTCCAGTTCCTGCGCCACATTCCAGTCAACCAGCGGCATATCACAGGATATCACCCAGACCCGTTCATGGCTGCATTCTTTCAGCGCCGAGCACAGACCCATCAACGGTCCTTTGTCCTGTTCCAGATCTTCGATATGTCTTGCCTCTATCTCCGGATAATCCCGCCGGTCTTTTACCGAAAGCAGCACCTCATCCGCACCACTTACATGTTCTTCGATCTGTTGTAAAAATGTCTTCTTTCCAATCAGAAGTCCTGCTTTATCCTTCCCCATCCGGGTACTTTTCCCTCCACAGAGGATTATGGCACTGATTCCGGATTTTTTCTTATCTGATTCTGTTTTCATATATTAAAAACCTGCTCTTTCCGAAAAAAGAGCAGGCGAAATATAAGAGAATCTGCCTGTGACATTTTTTACGAATGCTTTGACAGCTTCTCCTATGTGCTTTGGTAAACAAAGGTGCTGCTCTCCTTTCCAAATACGCGGGAGGCAGATACGTTTCCCTATCTACCCTGAGGAACTGACAGACCTGTCATTCCTGGCCGACATCCCATCATCACAATTTTTATGGATCTTAGGCATGAAGGCTTCGGAGAACCTTGTATTTTCAATTATTTTAACATGCATATTATAAACGGAGTTCTCCGTTCTGTAAAGAAATATCTTCTACTATATCCGTGAACGCGATCACCGGCGGCTGATCTGCCACGTGTTCTCCAATCTCTTTTTCCATCCATGCCAGATTGTACCATCTGTGGAATTTATATCCACAATTTGTGAACCAGCCGACCATACGATATCCCAAATGTTCATGGTAATGGATACTTGCATTCGTCAGGTATTCATCTTCATGCTCGGTACATGCAATACACGCATTCATATTTAACACATTCTGCCGCTTTAATATCTTCTCTAGCATGTCGTATAATTTTGTCCCGATACCCCTTCCTTTTTTATTCTGATCCACGTAGATAGACGTCTCTACATTCCATCCTCCTGCCGGTCTCTCGTGAAAAGCACTTGCATATGCATATCCACATATTTCTCCATTCACCTCCGCCACAAGATATGGATATCTCTCCAATACATGCCGGATCCGTCCTCGGAATTCTTCCACCGTCGGCACATCATATTCATATGTAATCACTGTATATTCTATATAAGGCGCATAGATTGCAAGCAGTTCTTCCGCATCCTCTTCTTTTGCAATCCGGATTGTAATCTCTTTTTTCTCATTGGTGTTCATTCTATATTCAGCTCCAGTCTGCTCTTATTATTTATTTCTCCACTATTATAAACACGTCCGTAAAAAAATGCCATCTCTCTGCAGATTTTTCCTGCAAAAGAGATGACATTTTTACATATTTTATTATCCCTGGTTCTGTGCCGCAACCAGATGTGTTGCTCCGTATTTTTCACGAAGCTTTGGTTTTTCAATCTTTCCGGTAGGATTACGCGGAACATCTGCAAAGATGATCTTACGAGGTCTCTTATATCTCGGAAGTTTCTTACAGAATTCCTGAATATCTTCTTCTGTACATTCAACTCCCGGTTTCAGTTCAATGATTGCTGCTGAAATTTCTCCCAGTCTGTGATCTGCAAGTCCAATAACCGCCACATCCAAAATAGCTTCATTGGTACGTAAGAAGTCTTCAATCTGTACCGGATAGATATTCTCACCACCACTGATGATGACATCTTTCTTACGGTCAACAAGGAAAATAAATCCGTCTTCGTCTTCCATCGCCATGTCTCCGGTATACAGCCATCCGTCATGCAGAACTTCTGCTGTTGCCTTCGGATCTCTGTAGTAACAGGTCATGACGCCTGGTCCTTTGACCGCAAGTTCTCCGGTCTCGCCCTGTTTTACCGTCTCGCCCTGTTCATCGATAATCTTAGCTTCCCATCCATATCCGGCTTTACCGATCGCACCGACTTTATCGATATTATCCACGCCAAGATGTACACATCCAGGCCCGATGGATTCGCTCAGACCATAGTTCGTGTCGTATTGGTGATGCGGGAAGTATTCTTTCCAGTGTTTGATCAGGCTTGGTGGTACCGGCTGTGCACCGATATGCATCAGTCTCCACTGGTCCAGATCATAATCTGCAATATCCAGTTCCTTATTGTCCAGTGCAAGCAGAAGATCCTGTGCCCACGGAACCAACAGCCATACAATAGTGCAGTGTTCTTCCGATACTGCCTGTAAGATTGTCTTCGGACTTGTTCCTTTTAACAATACTGCTTTTCCTCCCGTCAGAAGACTTCCGAACCAGTGCATCTTTGCCCCGGTATGATATAACGGTGGAATACATAAGAATACATCATCCTTCGTCTGTCCGTGATGATTCTGCTCTGCTTTTGCTGCATGCATCAGGGATTCATGGTTATGTAAGATTGCCTTCGGGAATCCTGTTGTTCCTGATGAGAAATAAATTGCTGCCTCATCGTCATCATTAACATCAATCTTCGGAGACTGACTGGAACAGTTCGCCGTATGTGCATTATAATCCTCGGCAAATCCCGGACATCCGTCTCCTACAAAATATAACAGACGTCCTTTGCTGATCTCATCTGCAATCTCTTCTACTCGTCCGATGAACTCCGGTCCGAACACCAGAATATCAATCTCCGCAAGTTCCACGCAATATTTGATCTCATCCGCAGAATAACGGAAGTTCAGTGGTACAGCCAATGCTCCGGTCTTCAGAATTCCGAAATAAATTGGCAACCATTCCAGACAGTTCATCAGGAGAATCCCCACTTTTTCTCCTTTTTTAATTCCTCTTTCAATCAGAAGATTGGCAAATCTGTTTGCCTTTTCGTTAAATACATTCCATGTGATCTCTCTTCTATAATAAGCCGCGCGTGAAGGTTCGATCAGATCAAACTCCTTCCATGTAGTTCTTTTTGTCTCCGGCATCTCCGGATTAATCTCTACCAGCGCAACGTCGTCTCCGTACAGGCGGCAGTTTTTCTCCAATATATCTGTAATCGGCATTGGAAAATTCCCCTTTCGTGTTCATTCATAATTCTTTTTTATGAATTTTTTGCGTAACAGCTTTCGCGCTTTAACGCTTTTATTCATTAAAGTCTATGATACTCAATTTTTTGTAAAATGTCAATCCATATTTGTATTATTTTCCATCCAATCTCTTTTTTCCACACTTTTGTTTGATTTTTCCATCTCTCCGTCCTATAATAGGCACCGGGTGATAGAAAAATGAATTGGATATATAATCATAAACGTGCATTACTGCATGTCAATCTTGCATTTATCGGCGGACTGACCGGTGCTTATGCCATCTTAGTCCGTGGCGGCAATTTTGGTGCCGCACAGACCATGAATCTGATTGAAATGGTCCTAAACTTTACGGAAATGAACCTGACGGATGCCTTCCTTCGTCTGGCTATTTTTATTTTATATGGCCTTGTGATCATTGCCGCATTTTTAATCGGCGAACATTTTGCCTCTGTAAAATCTTATATCGCACTGGCGGTAGAGGCCGTCTGCATATGGATCGCAGGGATCATTCCGACATCGGTCAATCCCCTGATCGCACTGTTCCCTGTATTCATCCTGAATGCATACCAGTGGCAGGCTTTTACCACTCCGGAATGTTATAACAGTTCCACGATCTTTTCAACGAATAATTACAAACAGACACTTCTTGCATGGACCAGATATCATATGACACATGATCTGGCTCAGAAGAAACGGGCATTGCTTTTTACGAACACGCTGGTTCTCTTCCATCTGGGGGTTCTGGTTGGATATTTTGCGGTAGAATACCTCGGAGCTCACGGAATATGGGTTGCGTTTGTTCCACTTGTTACCGCTGTAGGGCTGGTGATTCCGGTTGGTGAGGAGCAGGTTGTAAAGGATGTTGAAGCAACATTAAAAGAAGGAATTCACAGGACGGAGGAAGTAGTTGTTCGGAAGGTTTGATTTCGTTTGATTTTCTGCTTCATAATGGCCTGAATAAAAGTATAGCAGTGGTTGCTGTGCATATGCACAGCAACCACTGC
>OLRF01000919.1_pt1 | contig 33630 bp, 24 predicted proteins | sample 1672061 | NCBI WGS metagenome assembly OLRF01 (sample SAMEA3136641, study PRJEB25190) | human gut metagenome | reverse complement strand
CTCCCCAAGCCCCACCCTCTCCTCTCCCAAGACTTTCATCAAATGGGGAGGCCGCGCCACAGGGGGATATTCACTTTTGCAATGAACGTAGCATTTTAATCATGTGAAATTCAAAATGAATTTTTAGAACGCCATCGAAAAGGCGAATGCCTCCCACAGGAGCCCGTTCCAGCGGAAGATCATGGGGACAGCGGGCAAGGTGACGTCAGCACCGGAGAAAAGGGCACGGGCCGCATTGTGGGAGGCAGGGCTTTCCTGCTATGGCAAGGAAAAGCAAAGGCTCTGTTAGAGTATGTGGTTGTTTCATCTCCACAGTGCGGTAAAAAATAGAGCTTTTTTCCAGTTTTCCCTGTGGCGGGATACACGGTTAAGGCATTTTTTTCGGTTATCTCTTTGGAGTTTCAAGGAAAAAAGTATCAACCATTTTCTATAACACAGCCAAAACAAAACCCGATGGAGGCCACATGAAAAAGAAATTCGCATTCCTGCTCATGGGAAAAGGGTTCGACACAGCCAAGGATGCCGCCGTATTCGAGACGGAACATATGATCAGCTACATTTTCACGGTCACCAGCTTCGAGGAAGCCCTCAAGCGGGCCGTGGCCTGCGCAGAGGACGGCGTGGGCGCCATCGAGGTCTGCGGAGCGTTCGGAAAGGAATGGGCCGACAAAATTATTGCCGCTACGGGGAACAGGGTCGCCGTGGGCTATGTCGTCCACAATCCGGAGCAGGATGCCCTGTTCGAGCGTTTTTTCGCCAAAGCCTGACGACAAAAATAGGCTCTGCCGGAGTATGTGGCTGTCTTATCCCCACAGTATGGTGAAAATACAGGCTGTTTATCCAGCTTTCCGTCGATGGGCTTCATGATTGGGGCATTTTATTGGTTATTCCTTTGGGATTTCAAGAAAGAAAGCCTCAGCCGTTTCTATGGCACAGCCAAAACAAAAAGCTCCCGGTCAGGCCGACTGGGGGTGGGATAAGGAAAGAATATTATGATGTTCGCTTGATGCCGGGGAGGGATTCATGGCTTGGATGTGGATAGATGTGGTGATGTGGATAGCTTCCTTTGCCGCATATATTTGAATCTTTGAACGGGAAATTTTAACGCCAGCCTATATTATAATAATATTCTTTGATGAATAACTGTCTCTAAAATGAACAATTTCATGATGAATCTATTTTTGATTCATCAAGCCCGGCTTTGCTGCCGTTTTGTGAGAGATTTTATGGAATCCCATATCGCGTATTTCTGGAATGAGCTGTCGGATCGTTATCCTCAGTGGCAAGGGGCGGAAAGCTCTTTTGCAGAGGCTGTATCTCTGCTGGTGGGCTGTGTGAAGAACCACGGAAAAATCCTCATCTGTGGAAACGGTGGAAGCGCAGCCGATGCCGAGCATATTGCGGGCGAACTGATGAAATCCTTTCTGCTGCCGCGCTCGTTGCCGGAAAGTTTTTGCAGCCGTGCCAAGAAGCTCTACCCCCAGCATGCGGATGCCCTGACCCGCTTACAGGGTGGCATTGCGGCGATCCCGCTGGTTTCCGGCGTTGCCCTGCCGACAGCCTTTGCCAATGATGTGGATGGGCAGCTCTGCTTTGCCCAGCAGGTGTATGCGCTGGCACGTCCCGGCGATGTCGTCTGGGGCATCAGCACGTCGGGCAATTCGGCCAATGTCAATCAGGCGTTACGGGTCGCGCGGCTGTTGTCCTGCCGGACTCTGGGGCTGACAGGCAAGGATGGCGGCGAAATGGCTTCGCTGCTGGATGTGGAGTTGCGGGCTCCGGCATCTTCAACGCCGCAGGTACAGGAGCTCCATCTGCCTCTGTATCATGCTTTATGTGCCTGTATTGAGGCCAGCATCTTCGGCGAGTAGAACATGCGGCCTTGCTGGGCGGATTTGCCGGTGCAGGCCCCGCAGCAAAGCCGGGTTGATACGGGGCGCGCCTGAATGCTGCCGGTTCAGCGGGGCGTTGCGGGGCCTTTGTGCGTGGGGAGGGAATACGCCTACTGGCGAAAGTATGACGCGCGCAACTCCGCGAGGCGTTTTCTGATGCGCTGGGGAAAAATGCGCCGCAGGATTTTCTTGGCCTCGGCCTTGAGCAGGCTGCGTTCTTTCAGCTCATCCAGTTTTTGGGATAGTTGCCGCAGGCTGTCGTCAAAGGGGATGGCCTGCTCTGGCCTGGCTTCGTTAAGGCGGCGCAGCTCACGCAGAAAGTGGCTTTCATACGTAAGCTGGGCCCATTGGGCGTAAGATTGCTGCCGCGCATCGCCTGTTTTGCGGAAGATGCAGGCCGTAAGCGCATCAAGGTTCGCCTCTGCATGGGGTGTTGCCGGAATATCCGCATATTCTTCAGCCAGCGCGATCAGCTTTTGACGTTGCTGAGCCGTGCCAAGATAACGCTGGAAGGCCCCCCTGAGGGGAGTGGGATTGTAAAAAATGTCCATCTCATCAGGAGGAACGGCTGTATCTGCAAAGGAAAGCTGTAAGCCGGTCGCCGAGGAAAGTTTTTCTCCACATTCTTCGGCATAGGAACGGTCAAGGGCAAGCCGCGTAGTATCGGCAACCATATCGCAATGGCACATGCCGACGGCGTGAAACAGGACATAAAATTCGCAAAACAGCTCCCAGTTGTCTGGCGTGAAATACCCGGCATCCGCCGTACTCAGGCCGGCGCCATTTCCGGTAAAGCCCAACCGCCTGATAATACTGTCTTCAGTTGCGAGGCGTAAAACAGCAAGATGGGCTGATCTCTCGAACTCCTGAGACAAAAGCGAAGCGAACATGCTGTACGGATCACGCAATAGCATGACATGCAGGCCGCCAAAATGCTTTTTGTGCAGGCCAATCCTCAGGAGCGAACGGGTAAAGCCCAAAAACGGCCTGCGGCCGATGCGCCCGGCATGATCCAGAAGGCCCTGTATATAGCTGGCTTCATCTGGCGGCAGATGTTTGTAGTGATAGACGGTATCGTGGAATGTTGCCTTGTAGCCGTCCACATGCCCGTTCCCCCTGCACAGCGCGCTGAACTCCATCTGATACGGAAGGTGGGAGCCGTTTCCTGAGGCTGCGGCAAGAAGCCTGTCCCGGTGCAGGGAACCCAGTTCCAGCTTATACGGCTCAAAATAGCAATACGTCCCTTTTTGCCGGAATTTTTTGAAAATATCTGTCTGGCCGCAGCAATAGTAAGAGTGGACAAAAACGGCAGGCTGGCTGTCGGGCCGCCGTTTCACAGGATGGGCGAGCCCCTTCAGCACAGGGGAAAGCCGGATGTGCGGCAGATCCGCAATGCCGCGCAGGCCGGACAAAAGCTCCTCATGCAGAGGGTGGGCAGGGGAACAGACGTTGACCGCGTCAAAGTCCCTGCCGAATTCCGTTCCCCAATAACGATATTCCCAGAAATGCGCATTCGCCCCAAACTGTTTCGCCAGATCGGAAAACTGCCCGATTTCTTTCATATTCAGGTTGTGTATGACAAAAAAGAGATCCAGTTTGCGCAGGTTCCCCTTGTCCAGCAGTTCCCGCAGACCGGCGAGGTTTTCCATAAGCCTTTGGAAGCTCGCCCCCCTGACGATGTGTTCATATGTGCCGCATGTTGCCGCGTGGATGGAAATCTGGACATGGGACAACCTGTTCAGGATGCCGAGTTCCTTAAGAAGCGGCGCCGTACAAAGCTGGCCGTTGGTGTGCAGCGCAAAGCGCATGGAGGGATAGGTTTCTGCAATACGGCGGATAAGCTGGCGGGAGTGCCGTGAAAAGAGGGGATCTCCAGCCCCGGAAAGGGAGACGACCTTGGCATTGCGCAGCAATGGAAGAAAATGGGTTTCGATTTTCCGGTTCAGCTCATCAAGTTCCTGCTGCGAAGACCGTATGGGCATATCCCGGCATGTGATGCAGGAGCAATTGCATTCCTTATCATGGCTGAGCTTAACGGCAATGGGAAGCGGCGGTTTTTCATCCCACACGATATCGTCTTCAGGAAGAAGGAAATCCATGGTTTCCCTGAAGCACTGCATGGCATTGCAGACGGTATGGTCATCGGAAAGCAGCCTTTTTCGCAGCGCCGTCGCTTTGCTGCCATACCAGATCTCTTCAAGGCTTTGCTCAAAAATATTGCCGAGGCAATAGTAATAGCAATATTCGGGACAGCAAGGATAAACATCCCCATTTGAAAAGACTTCAATAAAGGAAAAAGGAAATTTGCAGGACATGGAACCTCCAAAAGCTGCCGTCCAGAAATATTTTTGGGGCAAACCCGCATGCCCCGTTTCAACAAGGTGGCTTTCTGTCTATGACAAATGGCTAATGACCTCTGAAAGCCCGGAGATGGTCTGGGCTTGCGGCGTTTCCCCTCCATCCTGGGCAAGGAGGAAAAGTTTGCCCACCCCTCCGGCCATGCCTGCCTGAATATCCGTAAGCGAGTCGCCTACCAGCACGGAGGCGGCAAGATCGATTTCATATTTTTCCGCTGCCTGCATGATCATGCCCGGATGCGGTTTGCGCAGGAAACTCTCCCGCCTGTAACGGCCGATTCCATGAACGGGATGGAAAGGGCAGTAGAAAACATCATGGACAACGGCGCCATGTTTTTGAAATTGCTCCTGCATCCAGTGCATAAGGGCAAAGAAATCTTCTTCGGTATAATACCCTCTGCCGATGCCGGCCTGATTGGTTATGATGATGACCAGATACCCTTTTTGGTTGGCGGCGCGCACCAGAGGAAAAATGTTTTCCACAAAGACAATATGTTCCTTCTTATGCACATAACCAAAGTCCACATTGATAATGCCATCACGATCAAGGAAAAGGGCCTTGTTCATCATTGTCAGGCATACCGTTTCAAATAGGTTTGGGCCAACAGATAGTCCTCCGGGACGCCGATATCTATAAAAGGTTCGTCGATGGGAAACAGGCGGAAGGCCCTGCGGGAGATTTCCCGCGCCAGAAAGTCCTGTTCCAGCGAAAAGCTCGCCGGAAGGTTCTGCCCGTCAAAAAGCGTAACCGGAAAAAGGTAGCTTCCCGCGTTGATGATGCCCGGCCCCTTCCGTCCCTTTTCCAGAAAGCCGGTGACGCGGCGGCCATCCGTCAACAGGCTGCCGTAGCGTGCGGTATCGTCGGATTGTACGCCGAAAAGAATGGGGGCGCGGTGGTGTCGCCAATCCTGTCCGGCTTGTTCCAGATCAACATCAAGAAAGGTATCGCCGTTGAGCGCCAGCACCACGTCCTCGCGGCACTGCTGCATGGCGAAGCGCAAGGCCCCGCCTGTGCCGAGAGGCTCATCCTCGTAGGCGTAGCTGATATGCAGTGAGGCAAAACTGTCGCCGAAATGGGATTCAATGATTTCCGCGAGGTAGCCTACGGAAAGGATGACGTGCCGTATCCCCTTCTTTTCCAGATGCGCCAGCAGGATTTCCAGGAACGGCTTGCCGGCAACAGGGGCCATGGCTTTCGGCAGATCCGGAACGGCGGATCTCAGCCGAGTACCGAACCCTCCTGCAAGGATGACAGCTTCCCGCATAAAAACACCTCTTTTATTCGTCATGGCAGTGAATGGCGGCCGACTCAGGCAGCCGGAAAAGGGGCTATGAGCCCCGGCTATGCCTGCGGCAATGTGCGTTCATGTGAAGCCCGCAGGTATTCCCTGTAATGCGGCAGCACCTCGGAGGGAGGGCCGTACATGGCGGTCTCGCCATCCCTGAGCCAAAGGATGGAATCGCACGATTCTACAGTGGAAAGCCTGTGGGCGATAATCGCCAGCGTCATTGATCTGGGAAGCGAGGTGATGGTTTTCATGATGGCCGCCTCTACCCCCATGTCCAGCGAGCTTGTGGCCTCGTCAAGAATCAGCAGGTGCGGCGAGGCATACAGGGCGCGCGCAATGGAAAGGCGCTGCAACTGCCCCCCTGAAAGGCCGCTGCCCCCTTCCCCTATGGGGAGGTTGATGCCTTCAGGACGTTGGTTCACAATATCCAGATGGGCCATCCGGCAGGCTTGCCGCACGCGTTCCTCATCATAAGGCCGCCCCCATTGGCTGAAGGCGACGTTTTGCGCGAGCGTGCCCGGCGCAACGTATGGGTTTTGCGCCACATACCCCACCCCAAGCATATAGGCGGCGCGCTCCGAGGGGGACAGGGGGTTCCCATCCACGAGCATCCGCCCGGCAGTAGGCTCAATGAGCCCGCTGAGGATATTGGCCAGAGAGCTTTTCCCCGCCCCGGACTGTCCGACGATCCCCAGCCTCTCCCCTTTGGCAAGCCGGAATGTGACATGGCGCAGGGCGGCCTTCTCAGACGAGGGGTAGAAAAAGGAGACATTCTCAAAGCTGATAGCCTCACTGAATTCCAGCCGCTGTTCGGCTTCCACGGCCGGAGGGATGGGATCTTTCTGTATCGCGTCAATAAGCCCGGCACACTGGAGCGCCGGATAGTGCGCTCCGCGCAAGGCAACCATGTTCGTCATGGAGCGGTTGAGCAGTGGCAGTACGCGCCATGAGGCAAGCATGATCATGGTCAGCACGCCGGTAATGCGGGACATGGAGGCATCATAAAACGATATCATGATCCACAGCGCCGCGGGGATTACGAGGAAGGCGATGCTTTCCAATATCCATGTGGGGATGGGAGGGGCGACGGTGATGAGCGCCCGGCTCTGCATGGCCTTCATCCCTGCGGAACGGTACGCTTCAAAAAAATACGGCTGCTGTCGGTAGATATGCACTTCCATCATGCCGCGTTTGGCGTTTTCCAGCGCCAGGTATTCCATACTGGAGCACTCGGCGGACTCCCTGCCGGCGGCATCGACGCTTTGTTTGATTCTTTTGTAAATAAAAAAGCATAGCGACGTGACGACAACCAGCGTTGCCAGCAGGACTTCGGGCGTTGCCGAGATGAGTATCAGAAACAGCGCGATGGAGATGACAATATATGTGTAGACCTGCATCAGGTTTACAAGGAAAAATCCGAGCTGGCTGCGCCATGAGAATACTTGGGGGATCTGTCGGGTCTTCCCCGAAAGAAAATCGAGATATGAGCTGTTCAGAAAGTAGCGGAAGAGCGTTTCCCCGGCATACTGAGCCACAGCTTCGCCCAACATGGCGGTGCGCATCCCTGCCAGGGCGGACATGGCGTTCTTGACGATGGTAAGCCCCGCCACCAGAAGGGCCACCCAGAAGGCGAATATTCTGACATCGGACTGGAGGCTATGGAGGCTTGGAAAGATATCAAAGGCATACCTGACCAGAGGCAGGCTCATCGTCTTGTCGGGAGAGGCGACGCTCAGCGCCAAAAAAGAAAGCGAAAGAATGGATAATGCTTCAAAGATGGCGATCACCAGCATCAGCAAAAAGACAAGGAGGATTTTTCGGCGGATAAAGGCCGGCATTATCCTGTAAATGGTCAGGAAATCCCTGAGCAACATATTCTGGATATTCTGAAAGAGGGACATAATGCTTGTATCCTGTGCCGACTGGCGTGATCAGTGTTGTTTTTCCGTCCGCGTGCCGCTGCCATTCCGCAGCGTTCCATAAACCATGCCGTCTACAACGGTTTGGGCAAAGGCATCCCATGTAAAGGCCGCGGATCTGGCAAGCCCCTTGCGGCGTAATGTCTTTTGGAGATCTTCATGTTCCAGAAGTTCGCCCATCCTCGCCGCGAGCGCTTCCACATCCGAGGGAGGGACATACAGGGCGGCATCGCCGCCTATCTCCGGCAGCGATGTACGGTTCGCAGCAATAACGGGCGCGCCGCAGGACATGGCTTCAAGGACAGGAAGGCCGAACCCTTCATATTCCGAGAGATACAGGAAAGCACGGCAGCCGCTCAGGAGGGCCGCGACAGCCTCGTCGGGGAGAAAGCCCGTCAGGTGGATCTGCCGGGTTTCTGCGCATTCCCGCACGATTCCGCCGCAGTTCCAGCCCTTCTGCCCTACAAGCAGGAGGTGCGCATCAGGATGTTTTTCCACCAGGCGGCGAAATGCACGGATAACGCAGGTAAGTCCTTTTCGTGGCTCCACGGTAGCCAGGCTGACAAAAAACGGCGTATGGGCGGGGATGCCAAGAGCACGCAGTACGGATTCCGTTTGCCCTCCGTCTGCCGCATGAAAATGATCGCCGCCGCCAAGGAGGGCTACGCGTACCTTGTCCCCATCCGCACCGGGGAAGAAGGAGAGGAAGTCCTGCCGTGTAAACTGGGAATTGGCCCAGATGATGTCCGCTTTCCGCAGATGTTGGCGCATGAGATCAAGGCAAGGCTCGTAAAAAGGGTGTTTGTCCCGCAGCCGCAGGGGGATGATGTCATGCAGCACAACGCATGACCGTATGCCGGGCATGGCGGAAACCTCATGGGGGACGGGCTGAAAGCACGAAAACCAGACAGCTTTTCCCCTGGCTGGCATATGCGGCAGAATCGCTTGGCGCAGTGCCTCGCAGGGTTGATCGTACAGGGCAAACGGGCGGACACCGGCAGCCTGTTTGAGCCAGCCCTGCACCCTGCTCGGCAGGGGGGCCAATATCCGGCGGATGGCAGGTTTCAGCTTCTTCCCGTGCCATGAGCCGGATGGGTTCTTGGACAAGGCAAGGTGAAGGAGGGAAGCGTTACGCGCCCAAGGGTTATGCTCCAGAAAGCGGCGTACATCGTTTTCCATGCCGCTGGGGGAGATCAGCAGTACACGGATATCCTCACGTCGGACGAAGGCCCGCAGCGCGCGTGTTGCCATGCGGCCTATGCCGGTTTTGTGGATATCCGACTGTTCCCAGAGGGCAAGCGGGGCCGCATCGAAAAAGAATGGAACAGGGGCTTTCCCAGGGGGCATATCGCCGGCGCTGCCGTCTGCCTGCCTCCGCATGCCCTCAAGCGCAGCCCGATAGGTATCCATGTGGCTGTATTCGTAAAATAGCCTGATCGACTCTTCACGGAGAGAAGGAAGCATCTCTTTGCGCTGCGTCAGGGTGACGATACAGTCCAGCATGGACGCCCGGCCCGGAAGGGCATGCCAGGGATGCGCCGCGTTCAGCCCCCGGCTCCCGGCGCCGCCGCACAACAAAGGCCGCCCATAGCTCAGGGCTTCCAGCGACTTGATCTTGATGCCTGTCCCGCTGAAGTCGGGATTGATCACCAGATGCAGATCAGCGTAAAAACGCTCAAGGTTTTCGACACGGCCAAGAAGATGTACTGAAGGGTCGCGCGATTTGATAAAATTGCAGACGTCCCCGGCAATATGCAGCTCGGCGCAACCATGCAGGCGGGGTTCGCGTTCCCAGCGGATCAGGAAGTCGCCGACGGCGTGCCGGTTGCTTTCGTTGTCACTGGCAAGCACTCCGACGGCCAGCTTATCATGGACGCGAGGCAGAGGGAGCCAAGTGTTGTCCGGGAAAGGAATTTTGAAGATCACAACCTGCCGCTGTGAACACAGCTGCCGTTCATACAGCGCCTTCTCTTCATCCTGAATCGCAAAAATAATATCAGCCCGCTTCATGCAGCGCGCCTGTTCAGCTTCCTCAAGGTTCAGCCACGCCGAACGTGCGGGAAGGCCCTGCCGTTCAAACAAGGCGGCACGCCCGGCAAAATTATCATGCATGAAGAGATATTTTTTTATTCCTTTCGGCACGCAAGCGAGCACACGGGACAGCCAGGGCTGGTGCACAATGACGCCGCAATACCGCCCATCCTCCAGCAGGAGCGCGCAGGCATCAAGCAACTCACTCCCGCACCATGTATCCAAGTTGGGGGCGGTAACCCCGTCCGCCATTCGTTCCTGACGCGCTGTTCGGGGGTAGATTACGGCTGTGCGCTCAAAGTGCTGCTGAAGCGCTTCGGCATCCTCACGCGAACAGCCGTCCATAGCATAGACAAGGGCATCAAGGGCATACCCCATGTCCAGCAACAGCCGGCACTGGGTACGGACGGCCGTCGCCACGCCGCTGGGCAGCAAAGGGTTGCAGCTAAAGACCACAAGGCAGCGCGCCTTTTCCGTACACAGGGGAGAGGCGAGCAGGATATCCTGTTGAAGGGAAGCGTTGCCGCGCAAAAAAGACAGCGGGCTGTGCGTGCCCCTGTTCAGGTTTGCCTTGAGGCGCTGCCAGAACAGGGGGCGGTCATACAGCCAGAGGTCATAGGCTTTACGGAGTGAAGGCATGTTTTTTCTGTCCAATACCAATACTATGCCGAGCATGAGGCTTTAAATAAACCAAGGAATCCGGCAACGCTGCATGAAAGGATTATTTTTTGTGGACTCTAAGATAAAGGTGGACAATGCCGTTATACGCCAAAAATTCCAGTTCAAGCCCTGATGTGGGGAGCCACTCGGAAAGGGCCTTTGATTCGCCCTTTTCCAGCCCCCATGACCAGTCGTCAAAGACAAGGATTGCACCATCAACCAGCCTGTCCCGAAGAAAATCAAGGCACTCGACAGCCGGCTGATAAAGGTCGGAGTCGATTCTTGCGTAACAAATTTTATCGATGCCTTGAATTTCCGGCCTCTTGAATGACTCGGAAAACCACCCCTTGATCAAGGAAATATTAGGGCATTCATCGGAACCATAAATTTGCGAACAAATGGCATCGGCATATTTTATGGCTGGAAATATTATTATCTATACTTTTACTCTATAAAAATTGTTTTTATAACCTGCACATAAGATGTGAGTTTGTAAATATTTTTTCTAACTATAAAGAAGTCCTATATTACGATAATGATCAATATACGATTCATGTACACAGACTTTATTATATGGTTGAACTTCATATTCACGTTCAAAATACAATTTTCCTTCACAGGCTGTTGCTTCTTTATAGCCTTGTCCGGTAAAAAATTCTCGTAACTGTGGAGAATCACCTTCACAAACGATTAAAGGTCTATACTTTGAAATGGTATTAATGGATCCTTGCAAGACATTATATTCCATACCCTCAGTATCTATTTTTATCGCTGCAACCGGTAAAGGGAATTTTGAAGGATTTTTTGCTATATATGAATCAAGAGTATCAAGAAAAACTTTAAACTCCATTATGGAAAAATAAATATCTTGGTCTGAGTAATAGTTTTCTATATGACTACTAATCAATTGATATAAACTATCATTCCAAGATACAGTGGCTAAAGCAGAAATAGCAGCACGGTTGATAACAGGTACGATGAACTTTGCTTGACCTACTTTATCACTAAGACCTATTATTGCATAATCATAGTTAAATTCATATTTGTAAGCAATTTTTTGTCGAATCCACTCAAGATTGCTCCGATGCATTTCATTTGCTTCAAACGAAAAAATAGGACAGCGTGCACCGGCAGAATACATTGAACTTACTGAATACCCAGCGTTCGCTCCAATATCGAGCAACATATACTCGCTATTGTTAAACCAGGAAAAAATTTTATAGACTTCGTCATGAATTAATTTTTGGGAAAACCAACTCTCTGCAAATTCTGGTTTTTGGTCATTATGAATCAGTGAAAGTTTTTTCATCATAGAATCAAATATTGGTGCAGAAGTATAGTTTGAATAAAACCTGACAAGTGCATCCTGTCTCTGTTCATACGGAATGCGTTTCGCATAGAATCTATACAGAAAGTCTTTAAGTATATCGCACGGCTTTTTCATTTTTATTCCTTCTCTCTGTTTTTGTTTCTTGCCTGTTGAATCAGGAAATCAAAACCTTCCAGGCTAGTTTCATAAAATGTCCTGTACCGTTGCCGGCTGCACTCGGCGAGCTCTCCAAGCAGTTGGGGCTGCCTGAAGATGTGGAACACCGCGGCGGCAACTTCCTCTACCGTTGCGTGTGAGTGCATTGGGTGCCCTGTTTCTATTCCCTTGCATCCAAAGGCGGTTGTCACAAGCGGCATGCCGTATGACATGGCCTGTACCGTTTTGACATTGATTCCTGTGCCCAGCGTGACCGGCGAGACAACAAGGTCAACATCCGCATAAAAACCGGCGATATCTTCCACAAAACCGAGGATCTTGACCCAGGGGCAGTGGAATACCTCGCGCTTGCAGGCGGAGACATCTTTAATCATGGTTGAAACTTGGCCGGCTATTCTGACCTCAAAGGGAGGGGCCGCCTGCTGGGACTGCACGGCGTGAAGGAAATCGGTAACAAGATCCAGATTGATCCTGTTGGCGCTTGCAACCAGGCCGACGGCGTGTACCCTTTCAAAACTGCGCTGCAAAAAATGCGGAGGTTCCACATGGGGAATGACAATAGCTGAATCCTGGCCGCTGACTTCGTTAAAGTATCTGGCCTCTTCCTCTCTGCGCGCGATTACGATGTCGGCACGGCGCAGGTAGCGGCCCTCGTCTTCAGGGCTACAGGAAAAAAATTCTGTTTTAACGCCGCGTGCTTTTTGTGCGGCATAGCGTCCGCCCATCTTGTCGTGCGTATCAATGACCTTCAGGATATGTTTGGGAACGAATTCCAGCATCTTTGACTGGAACACATAGGAACAGAACAGGACGTCTACGGAATGGAGGGAGCACAACCAGGCGATATGCTCGCCCAGCCCCTTTTCGTACCAGCCGTCAAAAGGGACATCGACCCCCAAATGGCTTTCATCATGGAACGGGTAGGGAAGGGTGGCCACGCTGTCCCAGGCCCTGTGCATGGCGGCCATGTCTTCGGGGGTACAGCGATCAAGTTCCAGAAGGCCAAAATGGGCTTCACAGCCTTTTTCCCTGAAAATTTTCCCGAAGAATTGGATGGTGCTGCGGTTTCCATGGCTTGCCGGATGTGAGGGATAGGGGGAATAATACAGGATGCGTACCGGCCTGTCGGTTTCATTCACGGTTGCTGGGATATAGCGATCCTGAGCCGCCAAAGCTGCTGCTTCTTCATCCGAAAGGCCTTTTCCCTGCTGTTGCTGTAGCGGCTGCCCAACATCGGGCAGATATGCCTCCAGGTCAGCACACAAAACCGCCAGGGAGGAATTGTCAGTAAAGCCGATGAAACCTTCCGACTGCTCCAAAAGACAGATATTTTTTCTTTCAGTGCTGAACAGGCCAACTCCCTTTTTGAAGAGCAGGAGGTGCAGCGAGAGAAGAGGGACAGAGCGGGTGATCCTGAAAAAGGGGGCCTTGAATGATTCGCCCTGTCCTATAGGGACGATATGGCCATCTTTCAGCTGTGCCCCAGCTCCATGCAAAGAGCCGTCCGCCGCCAGGAGGCGGCAGCCGCACAGGTGAACCTCAGGCGACTGCTTGAGTATCGCCAGTGCGCTGTCCAGTCCTTTCAGCAGCAACGTACCGTCCTTGACCAGCAGGACGGCGTCACAGCTGCAACTCTTTTCAATAAGATCCAGATGTTCCAGAAAAAGAACCGGTGGAATGTCAAGGTGCTTCCACGCTACGGCGAGTTGCGATACCCACTCAGGGAGTTTTTTTCCCCAGAATATGATTTCGCATGCCAGTCCAGCCTTTTCACAAGCTGTAAGCAGGGCCACAACCATATTTCGCGTGGTTGAAGCGTCTTCATGAAGCTGAATTGCCAGGGAGACAACGGGAACGCCTCGAATCTGTGTTGAAATGGATTGCTTTGCATAGTAATCGGCAATGCATTTGGGAGGCAGGATTTCACAGCGCGCAAGGAAATGGACTATCTTGTCTATTTCAATATTCAGGTTTTTATCCGATTCAGGAACAGCCAGCAAAGAAACATGAGCTGGAATAAAAGATATTGTGTAACAAATGATATGGTCAATTTTTTCAAGTAGTGAAGAATCTACAGCACGAAGTTCAGAAGTATCGTCGCAGATACAGAAAATTATACCATGAGGGGATACGTAACGCATCGTATCCAAAAGGCTATGCTTTAGATCTGCTACGGGAACCAGAAAGCCTGAATAGCAATCGCCAACTTCATAACAGTAGTCCGCTACAGATGCGCTGTGGCTCCGTGCAAATGCGCGATAAACGCCTAGCTTTCGTAATGAAGCAATATTTTTGGCAAACAAATCGTCTTGCTCTGTAAAGGCCTCTACATTATAGGAAGCGGTTTTCAGGCAATGCAAAAAAGTAAGCAGCCCTTTGCCCGCGCGTGCGTTTTTGTCAAAACAGAGCAAAAAATTTTGGCTGTTGTCTTTTCGTTGTATCGCGAGCTTATGTATTTCAGCCAGAGAGGCGAACAGCATACCCCTTAAGCCGAATTTCCGAAGCTTGGCAACCACGTTGACAAGGCCGTAATAAAGCCCCCCGTGTCTCTGAAGATAGGAAGCCCCGAAAAAGAACGACAGTATGGTGACGGCCTCCCAGTGCGGGAGGTCGGCGCACGCTTTTCCTATCCTGTGCCGATCTGCAAGAAGTTCATAAAAATAAGGCCAGCCACGGGCGAGAGTTTTCCTGACGTTGCGAAAAGAACCTTCGCAAACATAGGCGCACGGCAGCAGAAAAAGGCAGGCCAGCGGGGAAGGAGCACGGGTATTCATAGCAACCTATTCAGTGAAATAAATGATTTGTGAGCCGCCGGTTTCAAATTCGAAAGGGACATACAGATAGTGCTTGAGGGCGTCTTTTACGGCCTGCTGTTTGTCCGGTTCCACGAAAAGCAGAAAAAAGCCTCCGCCCCCAGCCCCAAGCAGCTTCCCGCCAATGGCCCCAGCCTGCCGTGCCCGATCATAAATTTCATCAATGCGATCTGACGTTATCCGGCTGGAGAGGCTCCTTTTGAACATCCACGCCTCATGCAGCATTTCCCCAAAATGGCGGATGTCTGTTTCAGAGCTTAAGATATCGAGGGCATCATGAACCATGGAATATATTTTGCGTAGTTCGGCAGTCCGGTTGTCAATATTCTTGATTTGCACTTGGGCCACTTCGGATGCCGAGCGCGAAAAACCCGTAAAAAACAGCATCAGGTGGTTATTCAGCAGCTTTTTTCTTGCTTTTGAAATGATTACTGGCCGAACGCTTATTTCGTCGTCCCGTTCAAATTGTATGACGTTGAGCCCGCCAAAGGCAGCGGCCACCTGATCTTGAGAGCCGACATGCTCCGCAAGGACATTCTGTTCAAAGCGAATGGCTTCTTTTGCAAGCCACATAGGAGTTACACGCCTTCCCATGAGCGCCTCCATGGAATGGAGCAGCCCAACTAAAAATGCCGAACTGGAGCCCAGTCCTGAACGGGCAGGCAGATCTGCGTCCGTATGCAGCTCTATGCCCTTTTCTGGGTTATAGGCTGACAGAACCGCATTGATGGAAGGATGAATGATTTCGTACGGCGATCGAACATCTTCCAGTCTGGAATAGACCACACGATGTTTATGTGGAAAAAACGGAGGAAGCCAACGGCAGGTGACATATGTATATTTATTGATTGTGGTAGATAAGACGGCGCCGCCATGTGTATGATACCATGAGGGATAATCCGTTCCCCCTCCAAAAAAAGAGACTCTAAACGGCGTTTTTGAAATGATCATTTGCTGGCTCCCTCGTCTATGCGATACTGCTGTAAGGTAACCTGTTGGTCATGGCCTTCTACAATATTACAATGCTTTTCCCCTGACGGAAAACATTCTTTATAAATATTGCGTAATATGGTTGCTGCAGTATTGATATCAGGGTTAGCCCATTGGCAGTTTCTTATTCCCAAATGGTCAGCAACATGCTGTGGTATATCTTCCATTGTATATGGAATGGGAAAAACTTTACTGCCGCGCATAAAATCCATATTGCCGGACCACCCTGTAGCAACGACATAAAGCCCTTTGCTCATCGCTTCATACAGGGTGGAGCCAAAACCCTCTGAACGGTGGAGTGACAAATAGACGTCATGAGTACTGTACAAGGCTTCAAGCTGTGTCTCATCAAGCCATTCGGACAGAATATGGAGATGGGGAATTTCTTTTTCCAACGCTTGCAGTTGCTGCATGGCAGCAGGCGAGGCCTGTGGGGAAAGAATTTTTATCGTCAGTTCCGCCTCATCTGGCGAAAACGCCAAAGAGAAGGCTTTGATGGCGGCTTCTGGATTTTTCCTTTCCATGCTTGATGCAAGATCAAAGATAAAAAGGCACCGTAATTTTCCTGAAGCGCCATACTGTCTGTCTTCAGGACTTTTTTGCGACAGATGGCCTATGGGAGGAACCACACGCACAGGTTTGTCTGTATATTGAGAAATAATCTTCTGTGTAAAAGTGCTCGGAACTTCGATTTCATCCACTATCTCCAGACAGTACTTCCAGACTGGCGGCAAAGCAGGCAATTCCCATGCCCAGTAAGCAATAATATATTTATTTTTAACGAAATTACGTCCAAGGTGCAGCAAGGCAAGAAGGAAATGAGGTGGGTTCAGATGGATAATAACGGTTGCCGGAGCAGAGTCGTCCCTCATCTCCCTTAAAGCCAGAACTGCCGGGCAGTGCTTCCTGATCGGCTGGCACGTTGCCGCCGTGGTATCTCCACAAATAGGGTTTTTCTCTTTTATTTCCAATTGTTCACAATAACGCTCAGCAGAGCGGCCAATTCCGCCGCCACTGGAAAAATTTCCCATGATGATCAGGCGCCCCGGTCGTTCTTTGATTTTTGATCTGGATTGCCGGGAGGTTAGCATAAGGTATTTGACTAAAATCTTTGATGTGAAATTGCGAATGAAGTTGGGGCTTTTTCTCCATACATAACGCAGCATGATATCCTCTATTATAAAACATGTCTTATCATTGCATTGATACTTATTAGTTTGTCTGCATCATGCCTTGAGATTATGTTGATATTATAAGCCGGAAGGGCCAAGAAAGTATATTCGAAGTTGAACGATTTTCATAAATAGATAACTGCATATTATTTTGAAATTATAAAATATTTATAAAAAGCCTGCTCGGCAGAGCTGAACAGGCCTTTTGTTATGGCGTCAAGCTGGGAACATTTGTTCCGAAGTAGGCATCGAACAGGCTTTAGCGCTTCTCAGGGGGTAGCGCCAGGTTTAAGCTGTATCGAAAGATGCGGGCATGCGTGGAGGCTCTGGCGACGCTCCGTAGGGGCATCGGTACGGGCGATCCCGCATTGCTGGCGCTGGCTGCGAGTCGTTGGCGGCTTCCCTTTGTGCAAGGCATCAGGTAAGCCAAATTATACAAAATATATTTTTTACGTCAATGAATATATATTTTAATACATAACGAGTTCCGTTTTTTCCTGAATGTATGCTTTTCATACGGAATTTTAAGTATGGAGAGCATAATGGCCCCTAAAACGGCAAAGCCTGTCATGGTGCAGTTCAGCTCTATCATTTCGGAAAAACGGAAGCTCTTGAAGATGAGCCAAGAGGAGTTGGCGGAGCGGGTGGGCATTTCACAGGAATCCCTATCCCGCATGGAGAAAGGGGTCATCGCCCCTCGCTTTGAACGGTTGCAGCTTTTTGCCGAGGCGCTGGAGTGTTCTATAGCCGATTTGTTCCGCGGGGAAGACGAAGCGGGGGAATGGGCGCATACAATAGAAAGGCTGCTCTTGCCGCTGCCTCGGCAAGCCCAAGAAGAAATCGTGGGGATCGTCGCGACGGTCGCACGGCTGACCGCGCCCCGCTGAATGGCGGGCCGATGGAGTTTACGGAATGGCTCCACGTAGGCCCTTCATCTGTGCACACGCCCGCGGGAAGCCTGTTTCCTTCCTGCAGGAAGGGACAACGGCTCTTGCGGGTGCCGCCGTGTGTGGACACAAAGAGCCGAAGTTGTAATGATGCTATCCTAATAGTTTGTTTTTTATGGAAGAATCAATTTAGTAAAAACGGGGGAACTTCCCCCATCCTGAATCGCCCGTCAAGGGCGGTTTTTTTTGCCCGAAGCTTGACAAAGCGGCCTCTGTATACAAAAATAGAAAAAAGTTCTAAATAAAAGAACAAAAGAGGTCGCCATGAAAACGATTGTCCGCTTCGGCCCGGAGGGGGCCGTGGAGCACGTTGAGGGCATCGCCCCCAATCCGCTTTCCGGGAATCCGATAACGCACACGTGGCGTTGCTTCGTCCATCCGTCCGGCAAGCTGATCGCGGGCATCTGGAGCTGCGAAGGCGGAACCTTCGAGATCATGTCCCATCCGAGCACTGAGATGTGCACCATCCTCGAAGGCGAGGCCGTCATCGAACATGAGGACGGCTCGCAGGTAACCGTGGCCCCCGGCGACAGTTTCGTGATTCCCTATGGGGCGCACACGATCTGGCACGTCGAGGGGTACGTCAGGAAATCGTTCACCTGTCATTTTATGGAAAACGACGGACCCGCCGCCTGAGGCCGTCCGCCTTCACCGCAAACCAAAGTGGAGAAGCGTATGCAACCGACTCCCGTCGCCGTCGTTACCGGAGGCAGCCGAGGCATCGGCAAGGCCGTTGCGCACGAACTAGCGTCGCTGGGCTATCGGGTTCAGCTTGTCGCCCGCAATCGTGGGAATCTTGAGGCCGCGAAGGAAGAACTCGTTCGGGCGCACGCCCTCGAAGGCGAAACTGTTCCCGGCATCTATGCCGCCGACGTGTCTGATGTCGCCGCCATCCGCACGGTGGTCAGGGATATCCTTGGGGACTGCGGGCGGATCGATTTCCTGTTCAACGGGGCTGGGATCAGCATTCCGGGGACTTTCGATCTGGACGCCGCCACGTTCACGCGGCTGTTCGAGGTCAACCTGCGGGCGCCCTTCGTGTTCATGCAGGAAATCGTGCCGATTATGGAACGGCAGGGCGGTGGCCATATCGTCAATGTGGCCTCGCGCAACGGCAAGGTCGCCGTGGCCAATCTTGGCGGCTATTCGGCCTCCAAGTTCGGGCTGGTCGGGCTCGGCGAATCCGCGTTCCGCGACCTCTCAGCCAAGGGCATCGCGATCACGACTCTGTGCCCCGGCTGGGTGAATACCGATATGGCCGCGGGCGAAGGGGCGTCGCTGGCTCCTGAAGAGATGATCCAGCCTGAGGACATTGCCGTCACCGTCCGCTGGCTGCTGTCCCTACGCCGTCCCGTCCGGGTCATGGACGTGCTGCTGGAATGCGCAAAGGACGTGGAGCGGCGCGGCAGCGTCGAGATCGCCAAATTGTACGCGCTGCGCGAACGTCACCGGGAAGAATACGACAGCCTGACGTTGTAGGAGTATCGGCATGAAGGCGCTTATCGAGAATATTCAGCACTATTGCCTGCATGACGGCCCCGGCATGCGGACGACGGTCTTTTTCAAGGGCTGTCCGCTGCGCTGCCTGTGGTGCTCCAACCCGACGACGCAGCGTATGCCGCAGGAACTGCTGCAAAAGGCCGACGACTGTCTCGGCTGCGGCCTTTGTGCCCGGGTGTGTCCGAAGGGGGCCGTGGCCTTTGAACCGGGGAAGGCGCCGGTCATCGACCGGGAGCTGTGCGACGACTGCGGCCTTTGTGCCCGCGAATGTCCCGGAAAGGCGCTGGTCATGGCCGGGAACGAATATACCGTTGAAGAGGTCTTCGATATCCTCAAGGGCGACATGTTGTTCTACCGCAACTCTGGGGGCGGTGTGACCTTTTCCGGCGGGGAGGTTCTGTCGCAGTCCGCATTCGCCGTGGAACTGGCGGAACGCTGTCGGAGGCTCGGCATCAACACGGCGATGGAAACGTCGGGGTTTGCGCCGTACGAACGCCTGCTGGCCCTTGCCGACGTGATGGATCACATCTTTTTTGACGTGAAGCACCTCGACGACGAGGCGCACAGGCGGCTTACTGGTCAACCCAATGCGCTGATTCTGGACAACATCCGGCGTCTGGGCCGCGAAAAGGGCGGAAACGTACGCATCCATCTGCGCCTTCCGCTCATTCCCGGCCTGAATGACGCCCCGGAACATCTCGATCGGTACGGCGCGTTCGCAGCCGGGCTTGAGGGCATCGCCGATCTGGAGTTGCTGCCCTACCACCGCCTCGGCAAGAACAAATATGACATGCTCGGGCGCGGTTATGCTCTGGGCGATGTCCCCCCCCCCGCCCGGGACGCCGTCGCCGCCGCCGTCGGCCGCGTCCGGGAGCACGCGGGGCATGTGAAGGTGTTGTGCGTTGCCTGATCGGCAGCGCTTGAAATGAAAGGAGAATGACGATGTCTCTCACCAAGGAAGCCCGTCTCGAACGGATCATGCGCCTCAAGAAGCAGTTCTTTTCCCACAAGCCGAGCGTCTGCATCGAGGGCGCTCTGACCGCGACCCGCGTGTTTCAGGAAACCGAAAGTGAGCCGATGATCATCCGCCGGGCCAAGGTCTTCAAGCGGCATTGCGAAACCAAGACCATCACCATCCAGCCGGACGAGCTCATCGTCGGCAACGCCGGGGCCGTGGCGCGCAGCATCCATGTGAATCCTGAGCTCTCGAACAATTGGTTCTACAACGAATTGGATACGATGAGCACACGCCCGCAGGATCCCTACCAGATCACGGAAGAACAGAAGCGGCTCTATCGTGAGGAAATCTATCCCTACTGGAAGGGCAAGACGCTCCGAGATTTCTGGGACGCGCGCGCCCCGAAGGATGTCCATGAGCTGTTCTCCGTCGGCGGCATCTGCGACAACGACGTGAAGATCGAGTGTACCCCCGGCGACATGGTTCCGGCCCTTCATCAGCTCGTCCTGCCCCTCGGCTTCGACGGGATCAAGCGCAAGGCCGCCGAAAACCTCGCCGGGCTGGACTTCAACGACATCGAGAACTTTTCAAAGCGTGATTTTTGGCAGGCCGTGATCATCTGCTGCGAAGGGTTCAGCCTTTTGTGCGAACGCCACGCCCAAAAGGCCCGCGAACTCATGGAAGGGGCCGACGACGCCCGCCGCCGTGACCTCGAACGCATCGCCGCCGTGTGCGGCCGGATCGCCCACAATCCCCCGGATACGCTGCACGAAGCCTTGCAGCTCACCTATTTCATCTTCGTCGGCCTCTTTATCGAAGGCAACGCGGGCGGCTATTCGCCGGGCCTGCTCGATCAGTATCTGATCCCCTATTACCGCAGGGATCGGGAACGCGGCCTGAGCGATGAGGATGCCCTTGAAGTCATCGAAAGCCTGTGGGTGAAGTTCGGCGAGCAGATTTGGTACTGGAACGAGCCCGCCGCGAAGCACTACTCAGGTTTCTGCGCCTTCCAGAACATTGCGCTGGGCGGCCTTGATACCTATGGCCGCGACGCCGTCAACGAACTGAGCTACCTCATGCTGCAGGCGAGCATCGACGTACAGATGGTTCAGCCCTCGCTGTCCGTGCGTCTGAGCAAGAAGAATCCTGAGGAGTTTTTCCTCAAGATTGCCGAGTTGGTGCAGACCGGATCCGGTTTCCCGGCCATCTTCAGCGACGAGGTCGGCTACAAGATGCTGCTTAAGAAGGGCATCCCCGCCCACCTTGCCCGCGACTGGGCGCCTATCGGGTGCGTGGAGGCGCAGCTTGCCGGACGCCATTACCAGTGGAGTTCGGCCGGGCACTACAACCTCGGCAGCGTGGTGGAGTTCGCCTTGACCAACGGCGTACACCTCAAGAGCGGCAAGAAGCTCGGCGCGGACACCGGGGACGCCTCGACGTTCACGACTTATGAGCAGTTCGAGGAGGCCGTATACAAGCAATTGCGTTTCCTGCTGCACCAGTTCTCCGTGTCTCAGAACCTGTTGGAACAGTTGCACTACGAATACCTGCCGAATCCCGTGGCCTCCATGCTGCTCACCGGCTGCATCGAAAAGGGCCGCGACCTTACCCACGGCGGGGCCGAGTTCAACACCGGCCCCGGCATGAACGGCAACGGCCTTGCGGATTTCGTGGATTCCGTGACGGCGGTGCGGAAGATCGTATTCGAGGACAAGCGCATTTCAATGGCCGATCTTGTCGCTGCGGTCAGGGCCGACTTTGAGGGCTGCGAGCACATCCGCCGTATGCTCATCGAGGACGCGCCCAAGTGGGGCAACAACAACGACGAGGCCGACATCAACATGACGAAGCTGTTTGACGCCATCATCAAGGAAATCGGCACCTACCGCGGCAAGCTCGGCAATCCCAAGCTGCCCGCGCTGTACCCGGTCTCGTCGAACGTGCCGCAGGGCCTGTCCGTCGCCGCCCTGCCTTCGGGACGCAAGGCAGGCAAGCCCCTTGCGGACGGCTGCTCGCCCTCGCAGGGCATGGACAGGCTCGGCCCAACCGCGATCCTCCAGTCGCTCGGCAAGCTGCCCCACGACTGCATCGACGGCGGGACGCTCCTGAACATCAAGCTGACCCCCGCCGTGGTCGCCGGGGAAGAAGGCAAGCGGCGCCTGTCCGCCTTCCTGAAGACCTTCCTCGACCTCGACGTGTTCCATATTCAGTTCAATGTGGTCAGCCATGAGGTTTTGCGCTGCGCGCAGCGGGCCCCTGAGGACTACAAGAGCCTGCTCGTCCGCGTCGCGGGCTACAGCGCCTATTTCGTCGAGCTGAGCCGCGAGATTCAGGAAGACATCCTGAGCCGCACGGCCCATGAACTTTAGCCAATCCGGCCGCGCCTCCGTGCGGGGGTGCGGCCTTGCAAAGCGAGGTATCCCGTGTTGTTCGTCCGTCTGCTCGCCCTTGTCGTGGCCGTGGCGCTGACTGTACCCGGCCTTGCCCCCGCGTCGACCGTCACCCTGCGGACGGCGTGGCTTTCCGAATACGAAGCCTTCGCCGCATGGTATGCACATGAACGGAAGTGGGATGTGGAGAACGGCGTTTCGCTGGAATGCAAGGTGTTTCCCACCGGGAAAAATCTGGTGGACAACATGCGGCGCTCCGGGTGCGTGATCGGCGCGTGCGGTGGGGCCGCCGCCGTGTTCGGCATCCTCAGCGGGCAGGTTTCCGTCATTGGGGTGGCTGCGGACGAGACTGCGGCGAACGCCGTTTATGTGCGCTCGGACAGCCCCTTGCTGAAGCTGAAGGGTGAGAACCCCGGCTATCCCGAACTCTACGGCAGCGCCGCGGCCATGCAGGGAAAGACCGTGCTCGCGCCCATGGGAACCAGCGCGCACCAGTTGCTGTATTTTTGGCTGGAACGGCTCGGCACGAGCGATGCGGAGTCCATCGTCATAGACACGAAGCCGGAGGAGGCGCTCAAGGCGTTCACCAGCGGTATGGGCGATGCGGCCGTACTGTGGGCCCCGGACACTTATAAGGCCGACGCCCTTGGGTTGCGGCGGCTGGTTTCCGGGCGGGAATGCGGCATTACCCAGCCTATCCTGCTCATCGCCGACCGTAAGTTCGCGGAGGCGAACCCCGCGCAGGTCGAAGCCTTCATGAGGTCGTATCTTAGGGCCGTAGACGCAATCCTCGCCATGCCGGAGGACGAACTCGTCCCGCTGTACCGGAGGTTCATGGAGACGTTCTCCGGGCAGCCGGTTTCCGAAGCGGTCGCCCTTGGTGATCTGGACACGCACCGGTTTCTGGCGGCGGACGAACAGCGGAAGCTGTTCCGAAGCCGTGCCGAGGGCGGACTGCTCCACTTCTGGATTGAGGACGTGATCCGCTTCCACGAGGCGACGGGCGCGTTGAGCCGCCGTCAGGTCCGTGAACTGGAGCGGACGCCGTTTGTGACGTCCCGGTTCCTCGAAGGGGCCGCCGTGCAGTGAGCCCATGCCGCCCGGAATGTTCCGGGCGAAGGAGATGTCCCATGTTTCCGCGGATCGAGTTTCTCAGGCAGCAGTTTTTCCTGAACCGCCCCTCCGTGTGTCTGGAGGCGGCGTTGGCGAAGACCCGGGTTTTCCGGGAGACGGAAGGCGAGGCGCTGATCCTGCGGCGCGCCAAGAGTTTCCGGGAGACATGCCGCACCAAGACGATCACCATCCAGCCGCAGGAGCTGATTGTCGGCAATGCTGGCGCGAAGGCCCGGCAGGCCTGCATCACGCCCGAGCTGTCGAACAACTGGTTCGTGCTTGAGCTGGAGACCATGCGGGATCGCCCGCAGGATCCCTACGACATCACTGAGGAGCAGAAGGCGCAGTACCGCGAGATCATCCATCCCTACTGGGTGGGCAAGTCGCTCCGAGACATCTGGGAAAAGCAGGTGCCCGAAGATACGATGGCGATCATCCGTGTCGGCGGGGTGGTGGACTGCGGCGTCAAGGTGGAGTCCACGCCTTCGGAGCTGACCCCGAATTTTCGGGATCACCTGTTCGTGAAGGGGTACTCCGGGATCAGGCGCGAAGCCGAGGCCGCGCTTGCCGCGTTGGATCTCACCGACGTGCGCAACCTTGAGCGCCGCGACTTCTGGCGGGCCGCCGCCATCACCTGCGAAGGCATGGAGACGCTGGCGGCGCGGTACGCCGAAAAGGCCGGGGAGCTGGCCGCCGCCGAAGCCGATCCCGTCCGGGCGTCTGAATTGCGGGACATCGCCGAAACCTGCCGCCGCCTCGCCGTGGGCGCGCCCGCCACTTTCCGGGACGCGATCCAGCAGGTCTATTTCACCCTATGCGGCCTGTTCATCGAGGGGAACGGCGGCGGCTATTCCATAGGCCGCCTTGATCAGTACCTTTATCCTTTCTTTTTGAGGGACAAGGCGGATGGCCTTCTTACCGACGACGCGGCGCAGGAGTTGCTCGAATGCTTTTGGATCAAGCTTGGCGAGCAGCTTTGGTATCAGACGGACGAGAGCGCGCGGGACTATGCGGGGTACTGCCCCTTCCACAACCTGTGCGTCGGCGGTGTGGATGTGAACGGCAACGATGCCGTGAATCCGCTTTCTTATATGATGCTGGACGCGACCATCCATGTACGGATGGCGCAGCCTTCGCTGTCCGTGCGCCTCAGCCGCAAGAATCCTGAAGAGTTTTTCCATAAGGTTGCGGAGTGCGTGCAGACCGGTACGGGCTTTCCCGCCATCCACAGCGACGACGTGGGCACCATGATGGTCATGCGCAAGGGGGTACCCTCGCGGGCGGCCCGTGACTGGGCCCTGCACGGCTGCGTCGAACCGGACATTCCGGGCATGACCTCCCAGTGGACTTCGGGCGGGCACTACAATCTGGCCTCCGCCATTGAGTTCGCCCTGACCCGCGGCGTTCACCTCAAGACGGGCGAACAGGTCGGCCTGCAAACCCCGGATCCGGTCACTTTCCAGACTTTCGACGACTTCCGGGAGGCGGTGTACGGCCAGCTTGGGCACATCATCCGGCATTTCTCGCTGGTGATGAGCCTGTTCGAGCGGCTGCATCTGGAACATCTTCCCTTGCCGCTGGCCTCCCTCGTCACGCTGGACTGCGTGGAGAAGGGCAGGCACCTCATGCAGGGTGGGGCGCGGTACAACTGGGGGCCGGGCATGAACGCCAACGGGTTTGGGGACTTCATCGATTCGATGGCCGCCGTCCAAAAGCTGGTGTTCCGCGAGGGCAGGCTGCCCATGTCCCGGCTGGTCGAGGCGATCCGAGCCAATTTCGAGGGCTACGAGGCAGTCCGCCGTATGCTTGTCGAGGACGCGCCCAAGTGGGGCAACGACGATGACGACGCCGACGTTTTCGCCGGGGAATTGACGGACTTTCTGTCCCAGACCTTCGGCGGGACGCGCGGCCTGCTCGGTAACCCCCGGATGATGACGATCATCCCGATTACCTCGAACATTCCGCAGGGGGCGAGCGTGAGCGCTCTGCCTTCGGGGCGGTTGGCGGGCTTTCCGCTCGCGGACGGCATTTCCGCCTGTCAGGGCCGCGACAGGAACGGCCCCACGGCCCTCATCAAGTCCATGTCCAAGTTCCCGCATGTGGATTATGACGGCGGGCTCCTGCTCAACGTGCGGTTCACGCCGAGCACCGTGGAGGGCGAGCAGGGCCGATTCCGGCTTGTCTCCTTCCTGCAGAGCTTTTTGGATTTGGATCTCTTCCACATCCAGTTCAACATCGTAGGGCAGGAGGTGCTGCGCTGCGCCCAGAAGCATCCTGACGAATACCGGTCGCTCCTCGTGCGCGTGGCGGGATACAGCGCGTATTTCGTCGAATTGAGCAAGGAAATGCAGGAGGACATCATCAGCCGCATTCCGCACGAGCTTTAGCGCACGGCGCGAACCCACGTCCCTGAGGAGCCTTCACGCTGTCGGCGTGGGGGCTCCTCGCGTGCCCGGAGGCATTCACGGAGGCAATGCCGAAAGGCGGAACGGGGCGGTGGTATGTCGTCGGGTGATGTCCTCCGAAGGGCCGGCAAAGGGCGGGAGGGCGTTCGCGCGCGTTTGGTTCGTGTCTTTTCCCCAAGGCCGAGACGTGCTCGTCGGCGCATCCTTTTGCGGTTCAGCACCTATGAAGCCGGCACGGTCGCCGGAGGGTTCCCGCTGCGTGCGGAGTCCGAAAGCCTGCCTGCCCCTCTCCCTGTGCGGTTCCTCCCCTTTACGTCGCCGCAGCTTTCCTGCCCCATGCCTTTTGCGTGCCGTTGACGCATCCCGGATGCTTCGGTCTGGCATTCTCCCGTACCCTACGGCCCAAAAGAGGAGGACATGGCAGAGGTGCGTGGAAAAAAGGATGCCATGCCGCCTTATTGAGAGCTTTTTCACATTTTCTTGCCACTTCTCTTGACACGGTATTTTGTGAAGCGTATGTTCATAAAAAAAGAACATGGTTGCTTAAAATAAAATATAGGCTCTCGAATACCCCGGACGCGGCTTCAGCCGTTCCACTTCGGCGAGGCGCAACGCTCTGTCTTCCACAACCGGCGTCATGGGATTTCACGTGTGATGGAAACGATCCGCCGCAGGACGTTTTTCATACTTACGGATCAGCAGGCTGGCCGGTTCAATCGGCCTGAACGCATCACTCAACGCCCCAATGAGGAGAAACCGGATGAAGCTTTTCAAGAGTACCTGTCGAGCACTCGGTGTTTGTGCGCTTTCGTTCAGTATGTTCCTCGGCTCCGCCGCGGCCGCTCCCAAGGAGGTCAAGCTCCTCTTCCCCGAACCCTACAGCTCCGCCTCCACCTACGCCGAAGGGCAGGCCGTAGGCATCTATTACGGCGCGCTTGATTTCAATATGCAGAACCATCCCGCCCTGCGCGGGAAGTACAAGATGCGCTGGGTAGGCGACGTGGTGAAGTCGCCCGCCGACGCCCTGAATGCGGTGGCGACCGGCGCCGGTCAGTTCACCTATACCCTGCCGCAGTTCATTGAGCAGTTCGACCCCGACTGGCGGCTGGTCACGGCTCCCGGCGTATTCGAGAATTTCGAGCATTTCCTGCGGACGATGGAAACCCCGGCATGGAAGGCGAAGCAGGAAGAGCTTGAAAAGACCAAGGGCTTCAAGATTCTGAAGTGGACGAACTCCATCGGCAACTTCTGGCTTTGGACGAAGACCGGCCCCGCCGACTCACTCGCCGCCCTTAAGGGGCAGAAGATTCGCTACGCGGGCCAGAAGTCTTATTCCAACGCGTTCGACGCCCTCGGCCTCGTGGGTGTGGCCCTGCCGTATACCGAAGTCGTGTCCGCGCTCCAGACGAACATGATCGAGGGCCTGACCAACGATATTTTCGGTTACACCTACTATGACCTGCCCCGCCTGACCAAGTACATGTTCCCCATCCCCTTCGGCTTGTGCCCGCAGGCCCTCGTGGTCAACGCCAAGTGGTGGAACGGGCTGCCCAAGGCCGAACGCGAAGCCATCGAATTCACCATCGCCTGCACGGATGTGCACCAGTATTTTGAAAAGCGTCAGCTCGAAATCCTCAAGTGGTGGGATGAAAACCCGGATACCGTCCTGGTCAAGCTGACCCCCGAAGCCCGCGCCGAATGGGAAGCCGTCCTGAAGTCATCCACCGAAGCGTTTGTCAAGGATCTTAATCCCGCCCTCCTCGAAGCCGTCAGCAGCACGGCCTCCAAGAAGTAGCCTCCTGTCCGGGGCGGCTCCTTCCGCCCCGGACGGATCCACCTCAACGGCAAAGGGGAAACGTCATGGAAACGCCTTCGATCCTTCTGCGGCTGAAGCGGCGCTGGGTTGAACTTTGGGGCATCGTCTTCTTTATCGGCGTCGGCATCAATTTTGCGGAAGTCATCTGCCGTTCGGTGTTCCACTTCTCCATCGACCTGATGTACGACATCCCGATTTGGCTCACCATTTGGTCCGTCATGATGCTGGCGGGGCCCATTCTGCCTGACGGCGATCACGTTTCGGTGGACATGGTGCGTGAGCATCTGCACGGCCTTCCGCGCAAGGTGTGCGAAATCGTCAACTGTCTCGCCACCATCGCCTTCGGCGCCGTCATCACATGGGGCGGCGTGGTGTTCACCTTGCAGTGCTATGAGTTCAACATGAACATCATCCGCTGCATTTCCGTACCGCGTTGGCTTGTCGAAAGCTGCATACCCATCGGCATGTTCCTGTTCACGATCTTCGCTGTATACCAGCTTGTGACCGTCGTCAGGACGAACTACGCCAAGGCGGACAGTCAGGCAGACGAATAGCCGTCGCACTCACGCGGATTCGCCATGATTCCGGCTTAACTTCAGGAGTACGGGATGGAACTCTTCGATTATCTGGCCCTGGCGTCCATTGTCTTTCTGTTCCTGCTGGGTTCGCCGCTCGCCGTGACGTTCAGCATCGGCTCGATAGCGATCATGATCCACACCATGGGATTTCCGCTGGGCAACGTCTCGCAGGTCTTTTTCACCACCATCAGCAGCTATCCGATGCTGGCGATGCCGTTCTTCATTCTGGCGGGCAACCTGATCCTTGCCAGTGGGGGCATGGGTTACCTGCGCGACTTCATGAACCGGCTGGTCGGGCATCTCCCCGGCGGTATGGCTGTGGCTATCTGCATCTTCGCGGCCTTCCTCGGATCGATTTCCGGTTCTGCGACGGCCTGTTTGGCGATCATCGGGACGATCTTCGTGCCTATGATGGCCGATTCGGGCTACTCGCGGGCATTCGCCGCAGGGCTCGCCGTGACTTCAGCCGGGCTTGGGGCTGTCATCCCGCCCAGCGTGTTCATGATTGTGTTTGGGGCGAGCAACCGCGTTTCCGTCGCCGACCTCTTTGCGGCTGGCGTGGGCCCCGGCCTGCTGGCTGCGTTCCTGATGTGCCTGACGTCCATCTGGATTTCCAAGAAGCGCGGCTATCAGAGCGGCGTCAGGGCCACGTTCGCTCAGCGGGTGGAGTCCTTCAAGAAGGCGTTCCCTATCATCCTCATGCCCCTGATCGTGCTCGGCGGCATCTACTCCGGCATTTTCAGCCCGACACAGGCCGCATCCGTGGCGTGCGCCTATTCGCTGTTCCTCGGCGTCGTCATCTATCGCGGCGTCAACTGGAAGGTGTTCATGGATGCGCTGGTGGAAACCGTGCGCCTGAGCAGCATGATTTATTTTCTGGTCATCGGCGGCGATCTGTTCGGACGCGTGCTCGGCTACGTCGGGCTGCCGCAGATGATCTGCGAATGGGTCATCGGCATGGAACTGGGGCCTGTAACCTTCCTGTTCGCGGTGCAGGGCCTGCTGTTGGTCATGGGCTTTTTCTTCTCCAGCTTCCCGATGGTGGTCATCGTGCTGCCGCTGTTCCTCCCCAGCGTCAACGCGCTCGGCATCGACCCCGCCCTGTACGGCGCGCTTGCCGTGTTCTGTTCCATCATCGGGGAAGTGACGCCTCCGATGGGGCCGCAGCTCTGGATTGCGGCTCCGATCTGCAAGGTCAAGATCGGGCTCATCATGCGCGAGGCATGGCTGTTCCTTGGCGTACAGGTGCTGACGCTCGCTCTGGTGACGCTGTTCCCGCAGATTTCCCTGTTCCTCGTCGAAGCGATGCGCTGATCGCCTGATGCCTCCAGACAAAGGCTCCCGGCCTCACAGTTCGTGGGGCCGGGAGCCTTTGTCTTCGGGCATGCGCGAAGCTAGTCGAAATGGTAGAACTTTATATACTCCACGATGTCGTGGGCGGTTTCCTGAAGTGGCACCAGCATGTCTTCGATGAGGGAGTCAATGGGGCCGTACTGCGTGCGTGTGGCGCTGATGGCATATTTGATCCGTCCGTCTCCAGAGAGGAGCGGAACGGCGAGGCCCTTGAGCGGCAGGTACAGTTCGCCGTCCATGATCGCGTAGCCCCGTTCCCTGACTTCCTGCAGCTCGGCGCGCAGCCGCTCTTCCGTGGTGCAGGTTTTTTCGGTGAAGCCCTCCATCGGCGTCCGCTGGATGTAGGTGGCGAGGGCTGCTTCCGGCAGGTGGGCAAGGATGGCCTTGCCGAGGGCGGAACAGTAGGCCGGAACCGTCCGTCCGACGCTGTACTGGGCGTATTCAAAGTTCGCACTCTGGACTTCGTAGACGATCTCCTTGCCGTTCCACTTGCCCAGATTGCAGATGCCGTCCTTGCAGTTGCGCTTGGCCAGCTCGTCGAGGAACCGGGAGACGATGTGGCGGAATTCCATGCGGGGGACGATGCCGTTCCCCATTTTGGAGACTTTGTCGGTCAGAATGTAGTTGTTGTGCTGGTCCTGCTCGACGTACCCGTGCAGCCGCAGCGTATTCAGGAAGCGGTAGCTTGCGCTTTTTTGGATACCCATCAGTTTGGCGATGCTGGTTACGGAGACGACCTTGTGCTCAACAAGGTACTCCAAAAGCTGCAAGCCCTTCTCGAACGTCTGAACCAGAGCCGTGCTGTTTCGTGCCATCGTTTTGTCCGTTGATTTAAGGTCGCGTGGATGGGGCTGTTCTGCATGGGCGCTCCCCATTCGGCAAGGCGGCGAGCCCTCCGCGGCGGAAACGGGAATCCGGCCTGATGAACATCTCTTCTCTTCTCTTCTTCCTAAGGCGGCCCGGCCTTCATCTGAAAGTCCCGCCTCCCTCGCGGGGCCGCTGCTTTTCCGGCTCGGCACACCGTTGCTTGTACGGCCGTTGCCCGTCCTGCCTGCAAGAAGGAAGTTACCTTTTTTTGCCGCGTTTTTATACGCCTTTTTTGCCTTCTGAAATCGTTTCACAAAACGGCGTCTGTGCAGGGTGCGGTGGAGGGAATGAGCGGGGGAGCCTTTTTTCCGGCTTGTACAGTTTGCTGCGTTCCGGGCGAAGGCGCAGCGCTTTGCCCACAGCCGTGGGCGGCGGTTTTCGAGAGAAGAGGGGAGGGGCCCGGCAAAGGAGGTGCGGCGGATGCCTTTCCGTAGGCCTGCACTGAACGGAAAAGAAAAGGCTCTGTCATGGTATGTGGCTGTTTCATCTCCACAGCACGGTAAAAAATACAGCCTCTTCCTCCAGCTTTCCCCTTGGCGGAATCCATAGCTAAGGTATTTTGCCGATTATTCCTTTGGAACTTCAAGGGAAAAAGCATCAACCATTTTCTATGACACAGCCAAAGAAAAAAGGGTTTATCCCCACTTGAGGGTAAACCCTTGTAATCTCTGGAGCCAGCACGCGGATTTGAACCGTGGACCTACTGATTACGAATCAGTTGCTCTACCAGCTGAGCTATGCTGGCGTATTGACCAGTGGTCGATACAGAGGGAATCAATAGCTTGTCCCCGGTTTAAAGTCAAGCCCTTTTTCTTTTGGGGGAACAAAAGGTTGGGGGAGAGTTGGCGGTACCCACGGCGGCAGGGGCGCAGGCGGGCCGTAAAGGGGGACTGTGACAAACGGGTTACGGGCGGTTGAAGGGGCGATCAGGGCTTGATTCTCCACAGGTCTGTCCGTATCCTGTGCGCTGTTTTCCAAGCCGTTTCAAACCTGTATTTGCGTGGTCAGGACTTTTCATGACGGATCTTTCTTTTTTTGAACAGGCGATTTCGTTTGTTCTGCATATCGATCAGCACCTTTTTGCGCTTGTCGCGGAATATGGGGTATTGCTGTATCTTTTTCTGTTTATCGTCGTGTTCTGTGAAACCGGCCTTGTGGTGACGCCGTTCCTGCCGGGGGACTCGCTGCTGTTCGCAGCGGGAACCGTGGCCGGGGCCGGGCATCTCAGTTATCCTGTGTGTATGCTTATCCTGCTGGCTGCGGCGGTCCTTGGAGATGCCGTGAACTATGAAATCGGCCGGCATGTGGGGCCAAGCATATTCAGCCGGGAGACACGGTTTCTGAACAAGGAGCACTTGCTCAAGGCCCATGCGTTTTACGAACGGCACGGCGGCAAGGCCATCATCTTGGCCCGGTTCATCCCCATCGTGCGTACCTTTGCGCCGTTTGTGGCGGGGATCGCGCTCATGTCCCCGGTCAAGTTCCTGTCCTTCAACATCACCGGGGCCGTCCTCTGGGTGGTGGGGCTGGTTTCCGCCGGGTACTTCCTTGGCAACATACCGATTGTAAAGAATAATTTTAGTGTCGTCATTTACGGCATCATCATCGTTTCGGTTCTGCCGGTGGTTATCGAGTTCATACGGGCAAAAATCAAGAAATAACATATAATGTAAGGAGGCTCTATGCTGCGTACTCCTGTAGCTGAAGCTCTCGGTGCGGCGTCCGCCGTGCCTGAAATCCGTATCGGCGGCTGGGTCAGAACCCGCCGTGATGCCAAAGGCTTTTCGTTCCTCGAACTCAACGATGGTTCCTGCCTCGGCAATATCCAGTGTATTGTCGATGAAGGCACCGCCGCATGGGATAAGCTGGAAGGCGTCAACACGGGCGCGTGCGTCGCCGTTACGGGCGAACTCGTCGAGTCGCCCGGCAAGGGGCAGAAATGGGAAGTGCGGGCCAAGGACATGACCGTGTTCGGCCTTGCCGATCCTGAAACCTTCCCGCTCCAGAAAAAGCGCCATTCCGACGAATTCCTGCGCACTATCGCGCACTTGCGTTCCCGTACCAACAAATACGGGGCGGCCTTCCGCATCCGTGCCGAAGCCGCGCACGCCGTGCACGACTTTTTCTATCAGAACGGGTTTTATTATGTGCATACGCCCATCCTGACGGGATCCGACTGCGAAGGTGCGGGCGAAATGTTCCGGGTGACGACCCTGCCCCCGAACGCCCCCGCGAAGCCCGGCGAAAACCCCTATGCGCAGGACTTTTTCGGCAAGGAATGCAGCTTGACCGTTTCCGGCCAGCTTGAGGCCGAAGCGCTGGCCCTTGGCCTCGGCAAAGTCTACACGTTCGGCCCGACCTTCCGCGCCGAAAATTCCAATACCCCGCGCCATGCCGCGGAATTTTGGATGATTGAGCCGGAAGTGGCCTTTACGGATATCAACGACAACATGGATCTGGCAGAGGGCTTGACCTGTTTTGTGATCAACCGGGTTCTCGAACGCCGTGCCGACGATATCGATTTGTTCGATCGTTTTGTGGACAAGGGGCTGGTGGATCGCCTCAAAGGTATGGTGGCGCAGCCCTTTGCGCGCTGTTCCTACCGTGAGGCCATCGACATTCTGAAAGCGAGCGGGAAGCATTTTGAGTACCCCGCCAAGTTTGGCCTCGATTTGCAGACCGAGCACGAGCGTTTCCTTGCCGAGGAGTATTTCAGGCGCCCGGTGGCGGTGTATGATTATCCCAAGGGGATCAAGGCGTTCTACATGCGCCAGAACGACGACCACGAGACTGTGGCCGCGATGGATGTGCTGGTGCCCCGCATCGGTGAGCTCATCGGAGGCAGCCAGCGCGAGGAGCGCCTTGACGTGCTCGAAAACCGTATCCGCGAGATGAATCAGGATCCCGCCGGCTATTGGTGGTATCTGGATCTGCGCCGTTTCGGATCGGTTCCGCATTCCGGTTTCGGGATGGGCTTCGAGCGCCTCGTCATGATGCTTACCGGCATTTCCAACATCCGCGACGTGCTTCCGTTCCCCCGCACGCCCGGCTCGTTGGAGTTCTAGGCGGAGGTGATGGAATGATATTGGGGAGG
>OLRF01000900.1_pt1 | contig 34279 bp, 27 predicted proteins | sample 1672061 | NCBI WGS metagenome assembly OLRF01 (sample SAMEA3136641, study PRJEB25190) | human gut metagenome | reverse complement strand
CGGCGACGGCGGCAAGGGCGGCGATATCGTGCTTGAAGCCGATTCCCGCGTTTCTTCGCTGATCGACTATCGCTTCAAACATCATTTCAAAGCAACGCGCGGCACCCATGGCAAGGGTTCCAAGATGAACGGCGCCAATGGCGAAGACCTTGTTCTCAAGGTTCCCGTTGGCACTATTGTGCGTGAATACAACGATGAAACCAAGGAAACCGGTGAGGTTATTGCCGACCTCACTCATGATGGAGAACGTATTATTGCTGCTCGCGGCGGCATTGGCGGTCGCGGCAATACCCATTTCGTCACGTCAACACGTCGCGCCCCTGCTTTTGCGGAGCTTGGTGTTCCCGCAGAAGAATGCTGGGTCGAGCTTGAAATGAAGCTCATGGCGGATGCTGCCTTGGTGGGCGTTCCTTCCGCTGGCAAGTCTTCGCTCATTGCGCGCATGTCTGCCGCCAAGCCTAAAATCGCTGATTATCCTTTCACTACGCTTGTGCCTAATTTGGGTGTGGTGAAAGCCGATGAGTATAACTATGTCGTGGCAGACGTTCCTGGCCTCATTGAGGGCGCGCACGAAGGAAAGGGCTTGGGCCACGAATTCCTCCGTCACGTGGAACGCTGCGCAATCATCCTCCATGTTATCGACCTTACTGGTGGGTATGAGGGCCGCGACCCGGTAGAGGATTACCGCATTATCAACAATGAGCTGAAGGCTTATCTGCCTGAATTGGCAGAGCGTCCTTGCATCGTGGTGGGAAATAAGGTAGATGCCCCTGGTGTGGAAGACGCCGCTCGCCGCCTCGAAGAAGAAGTGCGCCGCGATTCCGTTGAGCGCGCCGGTGGCAATGAATATGCTGAAAGCCCGTTGAACCCTAAGGTGTTCTTCACCAGTGCCGTTACGGGAAAAGGCGTAGATGCCCTGATGAAGGCTACCGGTGCTCGTGTTGCTGAGCTTCGCGAGGCTCAGCGCAAGGCCTTGGAAGGTCAAGAGCATTTCGATCAGATCTGGCAGCATCGTCGCGATGCGAAAGATAAGAAGTTCAAGGTCACCAAGCTTTCCGAGGGTGTGTTCCGCGTTACCGGAAAGCAGATTGAGCGCATGGTTATCCAGACCGACTGGGAAAACGATGAAGCTGTTACGTTCCTGCAGCATCGCTTTAAGCGTTTGAAGCTCGATGAGGCCCTTGAGGCTGCGGGGGCTTGCGACGGCGATGAGATTCGCATTTTGGAATGTGCATTCGAGTTTGAGTCGGCACGTATGCGCGAAGATGATTTCGAGGGAATGGACATCTAAAGCATGAGAAACGGCAAGAAAGTCATAGTAATCAAGATCGGTTCGTCAACCTTGGTAAACGAGCAAGGCAAGCTCGATCGTGCATACTTCGATGGCCTTGCCGCTCAGGTCCATGCTTTACGTCAGATGGGATGGAGCCCCCTTATTGTTTCCAGCGCCGCAATTGCGTGCGGCTTGGAGGCATTGGGCATCGAAGAGCGCCCGACCGACATGCCTTCGCTCCAGGCGGCGGCTTCGGTGGGGCAGAATGCACTTATGGCAACGTACGCAGAAGCATTCTCACGCTACGATGTGCTTACCTCATGCGTGCTTATCACTCGACACTCTACGGCGCAGCGCAATGCCTATCTGCATGCGCGTGACACCTTGGAGCGCTTGATTGATTTTGATGTCGTGCCCATCATCAACGAAAACGACACGGTGTCGGTTGAGCAGATTCGCTTTGGCGACAACGACACACTTGCCGCCCTCGTCTCTTGCTTGGTGCAGGCCGATATGTGCGTTATCTTCTCCGATATCGAAGGCTTGTATACCGCTAATCCCACTATCGATCCAACGGCTACGCTTATCCCCCTCGTTGAGCGCATCACCCCTGAACTGATGGCTTCCGCGGGAGGCGTTACATCGAAGGTGGGCAGCGGCGGCATGATCACCAAGATCCGCGCTGCTCGCGTGCTTATGCTTGCGGGCATCCCGATGGTTATCTGCCATGGGCGTCGTCAGGGTAGCTTAATCCAGCTCGCTCACGGCGAATCGGTGGGCACCTACTTCGTTGCTCGCAACAAAGCGCATGATATTTCCCCGCGTAAGCTCTGGATTGCCCTCGGTGACACTGCCAAGGGCGTTTTGGTGGTAGACGATGGCGCCAGGCGAGCCTTGGTAGATACCGGCTCGTCGCTCTTGTCTGTGGGCATTACCAGCGTGGAGGGCTCTTTCTTCCGTGGGGATATTGTCGATATCAAGGATCAAGAGGGACACCTGTTTGCTCGCGGTAGGGTAAACGCACCCTCTTCTGAAGTAAGTCTTGCCCGAGGCCGTTCCCAGAAGGAAATTCGTGGTAACGAATTGCTCGTAAATTTGGGCGATAAGCCCGCAGTCCATCGCGATGAATTGGTGGTGTTCGAATGAGTGAAGCACAGGTTGCGGCGCAGAGGGCCAAGGTTGCCAGCGCTGCTATGGCGAAAGCCTCTACCGAGCTGAAGAACAAGGCGTTGTTTGCAATGGCAGCTGCCCTCCGTAAAGAAGCAGCGCTTATCTGCGCAGAAAACGCGGTCGATTGTGCTGAGGCCCGAAAAGCAGGAACGAAAGACTCGCTGATTGATCGTTTGTTCTTGGATGAGGGCCGTATTGAGGGTATGGCATCTGCTCTTGAAAGCCTTGCTTTGCTCGACGATCCCACAGGCAAGATCTTAGAGCAGCGAACACTAGAAAACGGTTTGCTTATCCGAAAGGTTTCCGTGCCGTTGGGCGTGGTGGCTATGGTGTACGAGGCACGCCCCAATGTAACTGCTGATGCAGCGGGCATCTGCGTGAAATCGGGTAACGCTTGCGTGCTGCGCGGCGGCTCTATGGCGGTTCACTCGAATCTGGCAATTGCGCAGGTTCTGCGCGTTGCCATTGAAAGCGTCGGCTTGCCTGCGGATGCGGTAGTTGCCATTGAATCAACCGACCGCACGGAGACCGACACCCTGCTGCGTCTTCGCGGCTTGGTCGATGTGCTTATTCCTCGTGGTGGCGCTGGCCTTATTCAGCATTGCGTGGAACACGCGATAGTGCCGGTAATCGAAACGGGTGTCGGCAACTGCCATGTTTATGTACACGAATCGGCTGATTTTGCCATGGCGCGAAAGATAATCCTGAACGCAAAGACTCAGCGTACCGGTGTATGCAACGCATGCGAATCGGTGTTGGTTGATGCTTCCATTGCTCAGGAATTCCTTCCTGGCTTGCTGCTTGATTTGGCTCAGGCAAACGTGTTGATCCACGGTGACGAGGTGGTCCGCGCGGCAGTGCAGGCAACTGTTGCCGAAGGCCACGCTGAACTTTCGCAATTCTTCGTTGACGCCACTGAAGAAGACTGGGGCCGTGAGTACTTGGCTCTGGAAATCAGCATCCATGTTGTTGAAAACGGGGTAGATGAAGCCGTTTCCCATATCAATCGCTATGGTACCAATCACTCTGAGTGCATTGTTGCCTCGAACGAAGAAGCCATTGCGGTTTTCCAGCAGGGGGTTGATGCTGCTGCTGTATATGCCAACGCCTCAACTCGTTTTACCGACGGTGGGGAATTTGGCCTTGGCGCGGAAATAGGTATCTCAACTCAGAAATTGCACGTACGTGGTCCGTTTGCGTTAGAGGCGCTTACCAGCACGAAATACCTGGTGAACGGAACGGGCCAGGTAAGGGAGTAGCATGAGTGCTATCGATGTTATCGAGACCGTGCGCAAAATGCGTGCGCAGGAAACGGGCTACAAAGAGCCGCATATCTGCGAACGCTTCGATGATTTCGGAAAAGACGGCAAGCCCTGTCGTTTAGGGATCATGGGTGGCACCTTCGATCCTATCCATAACGGGCATTTGGCTTGTGCCGAACAAGCGCGAGAAGATTTGGGCCTTGATGTTATCTTGTTCATTCCCACGGGGAATCCGGTCTTCAAGCGTGGGCAACGAATTGCTCCTGCAAGCGATCGTTTGGCCATGTGCCGTGCCGCCATTGCCGATAACCCGTATTTCGATGTAAGCGATATTGAAATTGCGCGTGGTGGCGATACCTACACCATCGACACCCTTCGAACACTCCGTGGTCATTTTCCGCCTAATGTTGAGTTGTATTTTTTGGCGGGAGCCGATGCGATAGCAACGGTTTCAAAGTGGCGAGGCTCGGACGAAATGGGGTCCCTTGCAAAATTCGTAGGGGTCGATCGTCCAGGCTACGAGCTTTCCGATGAAAAGCGCGCGCAGATTGTGGATGCAGCGAAAGGCATCTCCATTTCATTCGTTACCATTGAAGCACTGGAAATATCATCAAGTGAACTGCGGCGTCGCCTGGCGGAGGGAAAGTCGATCCGCTATCTTACGCCCCAGGTTGTAGTCGATCACGTGATGGAGCACGAGTTCTATCGCGAGGGAGTGGAACATGGCTAAGAAGAAGAAAGCGCAGGTGACAGAGCCTACCAGAGAAGAGCTTTCGGAGTTTGCCTACCAGCCTACTGGCGCTGAAGGCCTTGATGAGGGAAAGCCGTTTGGCTCGCAGTCATACAAGCACATGAAGGGATTGCTTATGCAACGCGTGAACCCTTCGCGGTATGTGCACAGCATATCGGTAGCGAAAACGGCTCGAAAACTCGCACGTGTTTATGGCTATGATGGCCATATCGCCCGTATGGCTGGCCTGCTGCACGATTGGGACAAAGCGCTTCTCCCTGCTCAGTTACAGCAGCGCATTTCGGATTTCGATCTGAAAGTAAGTCCCGATGTGATAAACGGTATGCCGTGGGTATTGCACGGGCCTACGGCGGCGGCAGTGCTGCGGCGTGATTTCCCCTGCTTCGGGGAAGAAGTGTTTCAGGCAATCGAGAGGCATACGGTTGGTGCTCCCGACATGGCGCCGCTTGATATGATCGTGTTTGCGGCTGACAAAATCGAGCCCACGCACGATGTAGCCGAATACAAGCGCCTGTATAAGCAGATTGGCACTATGAGCCTGGAAGAGCTGTTCTATGCGGTGCTGAAGGAAGGCATGTCCTATCTGGTTCGTGCCGGCAAGCCTATCAGTTATGATTCTGTCACGGTTTGGAACTGCTACAACGGCGCTAAGCCTCAAAAACAATAAAGGAGAATATAAGTGGAAGAAACATCTTCTCGTGAATGCGCGCTTATTGCTGCACGTGCGGCAGACGAGCGCAAGGCAACTGACATCATGGTCATTAAAGTTGGCGACTTGGTGGACGTCACCGATTATTTCGTTATCGCAACGGGCGCCAACACTCCCCAGGTTGAGGCCATCCTCGACAACATCGAGGAAAAAGTGCGTATCGAGGGCGGCGTAAAGCCCATTTCCCGCGAGCAGACCAACGATCATTCTTGGGAGCTTCTCGATTACGGCGAGTTCGTAGTGGATGTGTTCCAGCCCGAATCTCGTGATTTTTATCGTTTGGAAACCTTGTGGGGTGACGCCCCTATTATCGATATCGCCGAAGCGGGCATCGAGCATCCCGAATACAGCGAGCGTATTGCTAAGCTGGTTGGGCACGTGAAGGAAGCGCGCAACTAAAGCGCGCGGCCTCATGGCTTTTCGGATTGTGCAGCGTTGCTTGACGCGGTTTGCATCGCGGGGGGGGTAACGCCGCAAGTTCCGCATTGTGGCGTCAATTACCTTTAAAGCTCGCAACTGCGGATAGAAAAGTCCCGTTGGTGAACTGAGTTCTTTGCAAATGCTGGGCCTGGAATGAAGATTCGTTCCGGGCTCTTTTGCGTTAGGACGCTTCAGGATGCTTCGCCCCATGGACTGAAGCATCCTGCGCCGTAAGAACCCGCATAGCGTCATCTCGCTATGCGGGTTCTGATGCTTATTTGCGCTTCAGGATGCTTACCGTTTCCACATGGAAGGTCTGAGGGAACAGGTCTACCGGTATTGCCCGTACCAGTTCGTATCCTGCTTCGGCAAAACGGGCTATGTCTCGTGCCCAGGTGGCGGGATCGCAGCTGACGTAGGTTACACGTTCGGCTTTCGATGCGGCGATGCTTTCGGCAACTCCCTTGGCAAGGCCGGCGCGCGGCGGGTCTACCACAAGGGCATCGAGGTGTCCCAGGGTGGGCAGCTCACGGGCGCTGTCGCCGCCGATAACTTCGATTTCACCATCGATCCCTTCCATATTGCGACGAAGATCGCGTACGGAAGAAGCCGCAGATTCGACGGCGAACACATAGTCGGCGCGTTGCGCCAGTGGCAGCGTGAAAGTGCCTGCACCGCAGTATAAGTCGGCGACAACCGAAGAGGAGCCAACTTCCAGCCCGTCGAGCACCAACTGGATCATCTTTTCTGCTTGGGCGGTGTTTACTTGGAAGAAGCTTGGGGCGCTGATGCGGTAGGTGTTTCCTGCCAGCTCTTCGCTCCAATGTCCCTTTCCGTACAGTGCTTCAACTTTTTTGATCTTGCGTGCTTTGCCGGGATCGGCGATTACGCGCACGATGCTGGTGCATTTCAGCGCGCTGGAAAGGGTGTTCGCTGCGGCTTTTCGGGGAAATGCTGAAGGGTTCGTCCAGAGCGCGATTTCGGTATCCTTGGTCCGTACGCTGCGTCGCACGCCGATACGGAAAATGCCCAGATCGTCATGGCCCTGCAGGTAAGAGAGGGCTCCGCGCAGTGCCCCCGGTGCTTTTTCGATTCCCTTTGCTGCCAAAAGGCAGGTTTTGGGTGCTGCCGCAAGCTTGCCTCCCCGCTCGTGGAAGCCGAGCATGAACAAACCGCGTTCATCGCGTCCGCCTGCGAGCTCAAGCTTATTGCGGTAGCCCAGCTGGCGTTTGGACCCTACGCATTCGCCCACGAGTTCTTCGGCGTGGTCTCGTGGTATGCCGCCGATTTTTGAGAGCTGGCTTACTACGCTGGCACGCTTTGACTGTAGTTGGGATTCATAAGACAAGTGCATCCAGGGGCATCCGCCGCATACGGCGGCAAAGGGGCAGGGTGCCTCAACACGGGCGGCTCCCTTTTCGTAGAATTCAATAATAGATCCTTCGCGAAAACCTTTGGTTTCGCGGGTTGTTTCAACTTCGACCACGTCGCCCGGTGCGCCGCCGGCGACGAACACCACTTTACCGTCATCGGCGCGTCCAACTGCGTTTGCTCCATAGGTCATACCGGTGATCTCGATGCGCATTATGGTCTCATCCTTTGGTTTTCGTGGGGAAATAAGAATGTTCTAAATCATAACGTATAATATGAGCACTTGGGCCCTCTTAGCTCAGGGGATAGAGCGTCTGCCTCCGGAGCAGAAAGCCGCAGGTTCGAATCCTGTAGAGGGCACCATTTTTTTTGAAACACGAAGCAGTTAGGGGAAACCATGGCTTTGTACACACCTAAATACCAGCCCAATGGCAATGAGGTTGCAGTAATCAAAACTTCCAAGGGCGACATTCGCGTCGAGCTTGCTGGTAACGATGCCCCCATTCATGTGGGCAATTTTGTGGAACTCGCTCAGAAGGGCTTCTACGACAACCTTAAGTTCCACCGCTACGTTCCCGGTTTTGTGATCCAGGGCGGTTGCCCCAACACGCGTGAGCTCGACTCCGAGCAGGTAAAGGCAGCGGAGGGCAATCCCTTTGCTCGTCTTGGCACCGGCGGTCCGGGTTACACCATTCACGAAGAGTACACCACCAACCCCAATAACAAGCATCTTGACGGCACTCTGGCTATGGCTCGCTCCCAGGATCCTAACTCTGCGGGCTCCCAGTTCTATCTGTGCCTCGGTGCTCAGCCTTTCTTGGATTCCGGCTACACGGTATTCGGTCAGACGGTGGAAGGTCTTGACGTTGTTGGTCAGCTCCGTGTAGGTGACGTTATCGAAACCATCGAAATCGAGAACGCCAACTAACAGCGTGTACTGCCCGAGCTAGTATGCTTCGGGCTGCTTCTTCTGCGTCCTTAGGGGCCAGTTCGAGAAACGCAAGAGAGGAACCGACGATACATGAACAATGAGACTTTTCAGCAAGCGCGCAGCGCGTACGTTTCGAAGCAATTTGACGTAGCGCTTGCAAAGTTCACCGAATGCCTTGAGGACACCTCTGTCGAAAAGGCCCCCGGCGAAGTTGGCTTGCTGTATCACCAGATCGGCAATTGCCTGGTGAAGCTCAAAGATCCGAACGAGGCTATCCATGCGTATTCCCAGGCTTTGGTGGATACCTCCTACGATGCCTCTGGCTCGGTAAGCTACAACTTGGGCATGGTATATGCTTCTCAGGGCGATTTCGAAGACGCTATTACCAACTTCAAGGCGGTTACGGAAGATTCCCGTTACGCTACTCCCTATAAAGCATATGTAGCCTTGGGCAACTCCTTGCTCAAGCTGGGTAAATCTGCCGAGGCGGGCGCCGCTTTCCGTGCGGCAGCCTTAGACGAATCGAATCCCGATCCCACGAAGGCATTGCTGAACCTGGGCGTTTGCTTCATGGCTCTTGATCGCCCGATGGACGCTATCGCATCCTACGAAAGTGCCCTTCAGTTCGATATGAAGCCTGAAACCCGCAACAAGATCTTCGCCAACATGGGCCAGGCCTATGTTGCTGATGGCAAGATGGAAAAGGCGGTTCGCGCATTCGAGTCAGCCTTGGCCGACAAAACGTATGTGTTCAACGATGCTGCAAACGTTGACTACCAGCGCGCTGTTGCTGCTGTTGCCGCTGGCAACACGGGGGAAGTCGAAGCCGTTACGCCAGAAGAATTAGCTTCTACCAGTACCCATAACGATCTTTCCGGTTTGGATGTTCAGGGTGATGGCGTTCCTATCGGATCGTCTCGTCTCGACCCTTCCGAGATGGGCACTATGCAGCTGTCTGAAACCAGCATTATGCGCGAAATTGCTGCAGCAGAGCAGGCGGGTAGCCAATATTTCCAGGAAGCCGAGCAGGATTTCCAGGATTGGGGCCAGCCTCTTAAGAAGAAGCGCCGTCATCGTGGCCTTAAGGCGTTCCTCATCATCCTTATCCTCATCATCATCGTTGCAGGCGGTGGTGCTTTCGCATATACGCAAGGTTACGGTATGCCCTCCCAGCAGGATCAAGTAAATGCACTGTTTGCCGATCCTCAAAATGCAGATGTGTATGCCGCTAGCGTTGACGAAAGCAAAAAAGCCCGTATCGCCGATACGGTTGCCCAGGGTGGCCAGGTTACCATCAACGGTACCACCAACAATCTTGGCACCGCTGAGGTGTACGCAACTGCAACCACTTCGCAGGGTGGCGAAGTGCCGTACCAGATCTCCATGGTACGCGATGGCCTGGGCTGGAAGGTTTCCAGCGTGTCACTTTCCTTCACCAGCCAGTCTTAACCCTATTCGATCCGGGGTTCGCCCCGTTTCATATCGTCAGTAAGAACGAAACGTTCATTTGAAAGGAACCAACATGGCAATTGAAAAGACCTACAGCATGATCAAGCCCGACGGTGTTCGCAACGGTCATATCGGCGAAATCGTAAACCGCTTCGAGCGTGCTGGTCTGAAGATCGAGCGCATGGAAATGGGTATGGTTACCCCCGAGCAGGCTGCCGCTAACTACCAGGAGCACGAGAGTAAGCCTTTCTATGACGGCCTGATCTCCTACATCACCTCCGGCCCTGTTGTTAAGATGGTTGTTTCCGGCGAAGGCGCTGTTGCCAAGTGCCGCTCCCTAATGGGCGCTACCAACCCTGCAGAGGCAGCTCCTGGCACCATCCGTGGCGACTTCGGCCTGATCATGGACGAAAACGTAATCCATGGCTCCGACTCCGTTGCTTCTGCCGAGCGCGAGATCTCCATCTTCTTCTAAGCTTTTTTGGTTGCGTCGTTCATGGAACGGCGCAACATTTGTTTTGGGCGCAATTACGCTACGCGAGCCCTTGATGATGCAGTTGTCGGTCTGAACAGCCTTGGCGCAAGAGGTGCGCTTGATGGCACCTGTCCCCGTTTTCCCTCCTTCACGGTTTCTGCACGTGTATTTATGCTGTGTGATAGAATCTGTTCTTACGATTGCACAATACTGTTTAAGGACGATTAATGTCTTTCCTTGATTTCATACAGAACGCCACCTCGTCGTCTTCGTACGACATGGCTATCGACCTTGGCACCGCCAATACGCTCGTAGCCATCACGGGGCAGGGTATCGTTATCAACGAGCCTTCTGTTGTTGCCATCGAGCGCAGCACCCACCGCGTTCTTGCTGTTGGTCATGAAGCAAAGAACATGATCAACCATACGCCAGACACTTTTTCTGCAGAGCATCCTCTGCACGATGGCGTTATCGCAGACTATGACGTGACGGAGGCCATGATCTCCGCGTTTATTAACAAAGCAGCTCCGCGTCGTTATCCTTGGCAGCCAAAGCCGCGTATCGTGGTATGCATTCCTTGTGGTGCCACTTCTGTAGAGAAGCGCGCTGTTTTCGAGGCCACCATTCAGGCGGGCGCTCGCCAGGCATACCTTATCGAAGAGCCTATGGCTGCTGCTATGGGCGCTGACCTGCCTGTAACCGAGCCTACCGGCTCGATGGTTGTTGACATCGGCGGCGGCACCACTGAAGTTGCCGTCATTTCTTTGGGCGGTATCGTAACTTCTTCTTCTCTGCGTCTTGCTGGCAATCGTCTTGATGAAGCTATTGCGGTTCATTTGCGTGATCTTCTTGGAATCAAGATCGGTGAACGCACAGCAGAGGTCATCAAGATTAAGATTGGATCCATTCTGCCCTTTGAAGACGGTCGTGAACGCGACATGATCATCTCTGGTCAGGACGTGCTTACCGAACAGCCCAAAGAAGTTACCATTCAGTCGGAAGATGTGCGTGATGCGCTGCAGGCTCCTATCGACGAAATGGTTGTGCATATCAAGGAAACGTTCAAGAAGACCAACCCCGACTTGGCCTCCGACATCATTTCCAACGGTATTCTGCTCACGGGCGGCGGCGGTTTGCTCGCTGGCTTGGATCGCTATCTTTCGCAGCAGCTTGAGATTCCGGTTTGGACCAGTGAAACGGCGCTCACCAATGTTGTTTCGGGTTGCTTGAAGGTTCTTGAAACCCCCACGGCACTCAAGCAGATTCTTATGAGATCGAAATAGGAGATCCTTTTACGATATGGCCCTGAATTTGAATGAAAAAAAGATCCCATTCGGCGGCCAACTTGGAGGGACGGGGTTGCTGATCATCTTGTTGGTGGTCTCTCTCGTCCTTGTCATCGTCTATTCCCGCGAGGGAGACGAAGGCGCTCTGCATTCATTGCAAAATACTACATCAGCTGTTTCTTCGCCCCTGTCTTCTGCAGGGACTGCTGCCGGTTCGCTTGCTGCCTCTGCTTCAGCTTCGTTGGAAGACCTTACGGCCGATGGTCAAACCATGAGTCAGCTGAAGGAAAGCAACGCACAGCTTTCCCAAATGGTGGTCGAGCTTGAAGAGTACCGCCAGGAGGCTTCGCGCCTTGAAGCGCTTATCGGCATTCATGACGTGTATGGGTTCTCTTCGGTTGCTGCCCACGTGACGGGCTATTCTTCCGATTCCTACAATCGCATTATCACCATCGACGTTGGCACTGCATCTGGCGTGAAGCCGGGATTGCCCGTTATGGGATCTACGGGAGTGGTTGGCCAGGTGGTTTCCTGCTCGACCTATACATCTGAAGTGCGATTGCTCAACGATGCTCAAAGTGGCGTTGCCGTGATGCTTCAAAACTCTCGTGCCGAGGGTATTCTTTCTGGATCGGTGGAAGGCGTGCTGTACCTTCAGGGCGTTGATGAGGGCACCGAGGTGAAAGAAGGCGAAGCGGTTATAACCACGGGTCTTGGCGGAGGCTACTTCCGCGGATTGGTCGTGGGAGTGGTTTCCAAGGTTGAGCAGCGACAGGGCGACGCAACGCGTACCATTGTTATTTCGCCTAACTCATCGTTTAGCAACATCAGTGAAGTGCTGGTTGTTTTGGGCATGAGCAATGATGGCGCCGCTTCTAGCGACACCAACGCCGCCAACGCTGTAGCTCAAGCGGTTGGACCCGATGTCCTTTTGAGCAAAAACTCAAACAACGATGCGAATGCCAGCTCAAGCTCCGACAGCTCTTCAAAGTCGGGCGACTCTTCTAGCTCCGACTCCAAGAAGAATTCTTCTTCTAACTCTTCTTCCGAGGATGGTGAATAACGCCCATGCGTGATTGGATGCTTCCTCTTATCTTTTCTGTTGTCATCGTAGTAATTCAGGTCGTATTCGCACCGATTCTTACGGTGTTCTCTGCAGTGCCAAGTTTTATTGTTTCGTTCGTTCTGGTGCTCTCCATCATGCGTCGACCCGATACCACGTACGTTTATGCGTTTGTGCTTGGCCTTATTGCCGACCTCCTTACGCATACACCAGTAGGTCTTACGTCGTTGCTTTTGCTTATTGCGGTGTTCTGCCTCTCGCGTGTGTTCGAGGTGCTGGATGATACCTCTTTGGCTATGCCGCTTATTGCCCTGGCTGCAACGCTTTTGGTGTTTGAGCTGCTGTTTGCTGTTGTCCTTTTAGTGCTCGGCTATCAGGGATCCATCTTCGAGATCTTTGCCCAGCGCGTGATTCCTGCCACAATCCTGAACTCGTTGATCGCGGCGTTGCTCTTTGTCATCATGCGCCGTTTGCCGTTTGCTCAAGCTTCTAATGAAGCGTGGCAGGTTCCTACCTCGGGTCGATTCCGCTAAGGGTAGGGGGAACACGTGCTTTCCGCTATTCTCACTACTTTTGCCGCTCTTGTTGTATTGGGCGTTATCCTTGCAGTTGTGTTCCGTGTGCGCGCCAATTCTGCTCACTCGAGGGCTGCCGACCGTATGCGAGTACGCTCGGTAACGTCGGTTGGTATTGCTGCAGAAACGCCAAAGACCACGCATAGCGCCGCGCCGAGCGGCCCTTCTATGGGCGGCGGTGTTGCTGCGGGCGAGGGCTTGCGCAATCGCTTCACTGCGGTTGGCGTCATAGCATTGGGCATTTTCGGTGCGCTTACCGCTAAGCTGTTTGGTTTGCAGATCATCGAGGCTGCCAGCTATAGCGAAGAGGCAGATGCAAACCTCTACACTACGGTAAATACGCCGGCTCCTCGTGGCGTTATCTACGATGCAAATGGTATTGCCATGGTTGCAAACCGCCAGGTGCAAACTGTTCTTGCCGATGCGGACGTTGCAAAGAACTCCGATGTGATCTTGCGCCTTTCTTCCCTTCTGGGAATTCCCTACGAAGTGGTGCGTTCTCGTATTCTCGATTCTTCTTCGGGCGCCCAGAGCCAACGAGTGGTGGCAAGCGATGTGAAGCTGCGCGATATCGCGTATATTTCTGAACATCGCGATGCCTTTCCCGGTGTCAGCACGCAGATTCGAACCACGCGAACCTATCCCTATGGGGCGATGGCGGCGCATGCCTTGGGTTATACGGGCACCGCTTCCGAAGATGACTTGAAGAACGCTGCCGAGGGCCGTGATATCCAGTCTGGTGATGCTGTAGGCAAAAGCGGCATCGAGCAAACTTACGATTCGCTGCTTGCCGGCGACCATGGTCAACGTGTTTTGGTAACAAACGCAGCTGGTGTGGTTCAGCAGGTGGTAGGGGAAACCGCCCCGAGCAAGGGCAACGATGTGTACCTGACCATCGATGCCAAGGTTCAACATGTGGCAGATCGCGTGCTTCAGGATGCGGTGCGTCACGGAACCGGTACTGCGGCATCATGCGTTGTAATGGATGTTAATACGGGCGGCATTGTGGCGCTTTCGAACTATCCAACCTATGCACCTGAGCATTTTATCGGCGGCATTTCCCAGGACATGTGGGACGCTTACCAAACCGAGGAGTCTCATTATCCGTTGATGAATCGCGTTATCGCAGGTACGTACCCTGCGGCATCGTGCTTCAAGGCATTTACCAGCCTGGCTGGTTTAACCTATGGATTTGCTGATACATCTCGCGTCTGGGACTGTCAGGGCACCTGGACGGGTTTTGGCGACAGCTTCCCGCAGAAGTGCTGGCAAAAGTCAGGTCATGGGTTGCTGGGCCTGCGTGAGGGCATCGTCGTTTCCTGCGACGTTGTGTTCTATGAAATCGCAAAGAGCTTCTACGATGCCCGTGCCTCCATCGGTGATGAGGCCATGCAAGATTTCGTTAAGGAATTTGGCTATTCGGCTGCTACAAAGATCGACCTTTCCGGTGAATCGGAGGGTCGTATTCCCACGCCTGCATGGAAAAAGGAATATTTCAAAGACGTCCCCGAAGAAGCCCAGTGGCTGCCCGGCGATATGTCGAACATGGTTATCGGCCAGGGCTATGTCTTGGTTACTCCCATTCAGGTGGTTCGTGCTTATGGCGCGGTTGCAACGGGAAAGCTCTTGCGTCCGCATCTGCTGAAGGAAGCGCGCAATTCGCTGGGTGATACGGTGCTCTCCTATGACACGGTGGAAGACACGGCGCCGCAGGTAACAGAAGCAAATCTTAAAATCGTGCGCGATGCTTTGCATGGTGTGGCTACGGAAAACGAAACCGTTTCAGCCGAGTTCAATAAGTACTCTTGGTCTGCAGCGGCAAAGACTGGTACTGCCGAGGTTGCCGGCAAAGAAGATATGGCATGGTTCTCCTGCTACGCCCCTTACGACAATCCGCAGTTTGCAATGTGCGTGTGCGTCGAGGAAGGCGGCTCGGGCGGTTCTGTTGCTGCGCCTTTGGCGGGTCAAATCATGGATGCCGCAATTCAGTCTGCAGCGGGCACCTTGGAAGAAGATATGAGCACTATTGCGGCAACGGAGGTGAGCGTTGGTGGCTCAAATTAACGAGATCAGCTCTTTGCGCATGCAAGACCCTGCAGTGGCTCGCGCTACGCGTCCTCGCAGGTTCAAGTATGTGAACCCTTCGTTCTATCTGTTCGCCCTTTTGCTGGTTGGATATGGCCTTATCGTTCAGTTCTCGGCTACATCTGCCGATGCCGACTATAGCTTCGCTCGTCAGCTCTCAGGCGTTGCGGTGGGTATGGTCCTGTTTGTGCTCATCACACGCATGGATTATCACGCCCTTTCTGGCTATACCACGTTGTTCCTGATCATCAATGTCGTTTTGCTCCTTTCGCCTCATTTGCCCGGCATTGGCGTGGAAGTTAATGGCGGTCGCTCTTGGATCAACATCGGCACTCAGATTCAGCCGGGTGAATTTGCGAAGATCACCATGGTGCTGTTGGCTGCTTCGGTTATGGCGCGCTACGGCGGTCGTCTTACCGATTTGCGTGAGTACCTGAAGGCACTTGGCATCATGGCGGTGCCTTTCGTTTGCGTTATGACTCAGCCCGACCTTGGCACCGGCTTGGTGTACTTGGTTATTGCTGCCTTCGCGCTGATTATCGGTGGCGCCGATTGGCGTTTCATGGTGGGCACGGGTCTTACCATTATTCTCTTATGCGCCGCAATCTTGATTATCGACCCCATTGTCGACCAAATCGCTGGTCACGATGTACTTTTAAAGGACTACCAAAAGTCACGTTTGATGGTGTTCTCGGACTCTACGTATGACACTTCGGGCGATGGCTATAATTCGCAGCAAGCAAAGATTGCTATTGGCAGCGGCGGACTGCTGGGCAAGGGCTTTATGCAGGCAACTCAATCGTCCATGGGCTTTTTGCCCGAGGCACCAACCGACTTCGTTTTCTGCATCTTGGCGGAAGAGTTTGGTTTTGTGGGCGCGCTCGTTTTGCTCGCATTCTATATCGGCTTGATCGTCACCTCAGTACACGTTGCACGTGGCGCCAGCGATCTTTTCGGTACCATTATCGTTATCTGCGTTGTGGGCATGTGGCTCTTTCAGATACTAGAGAATATCGGCATGGATTGTGGTCTTATGCCTATTACGGGTATTCCGTTGCCGTTTATCAGTTACGGATCATCGTTTATGGTTGTGAACTTCGTGATGCTGGGTTTGATAAACTCTGTTTGGGTTCATAGCGGACGCTAACGCGAAAGGGGATCGCATGAAACTACCAATTGATATTCCCGCTTTGTTGACGGCAGCAATCGATATCGATAAAGCATGCTCTGTCTCGGTTTCTGCAAATATCCTTATCGACGAGTCGGCAACGCCGGAGTTTCAGGTGTTCGTACGATCGGGTTTTAATAGCGAATCTGCTAACTCCCGTGTTATGGTGAGCTATTTCCCTACCCAAACACCCGATGCGCACGTTGCAAGCGACATTGCGGTTATTGCTGCAGGCTCGAATCCTGATGTTGGGAAGATCGCAGCGGGGTTCCGCGAGCAGGGAACGCCTGTTTTGGTTGTTGCCGAAAATGCAGAAGCGGTTCATGAGGCTGCGGTGGCGGCTGGCTATGCTATTCCAGACGAAGATCTTATTTCGCTTGGCGAAGGCGAAGTGTTAAGCGATGAGCTTCGCGGAACGCTTGCAGATGAAATCGGCACATGGATTGTTCGCGCCGATTCAGAAAAGCGCCTGGCCTTCTCTATAGCCTATCCGTTTGTGCGTCGCCCTTTGGCATATGAATCGATTCGCACCACCTCCCTGCAGAATGCTGGTGTTGGGGTCGTTGTCTTTGTTCCTGGCGCCGACATGCCCATCATGACCGCAAACCAAGCAAAGATGGTATTGCAGATCGCAGCTGCCTACGGACATCCCTTGAGTGCCGATAGGGTGAAGGAGATTGCTGGTGTTATTGCTGGGGGCTTTGTATTCCGTGGGGTTTCCCGTCAGCTTGCAGGTGCCATCCCGGCGCTTGGCTGGGTGGTAAAGGGAACTATGGGCTATGTGGGCACCCAAGCTATTGGCCATGCGGCAATCGAGTATTTTGAGGGCGGCGGCGATATTGCCGGCTTGGCTGCTCTGGTGGGAAAAACCACTTCCGTGGCAGCGGAAGCTGCGGAAACCGTTGCTGGCAAGCCTGCGGTGAAAACGGTTGTTGCTGCCGTGGCGCCAAAGGCGAAGAAGGCGGCCGTGGTTGCTCTGGATGCCGCTGCGCCCGTTGCCAAGTCGGCAGCTAAAGTTGCATGGAAATCCTTAAAGCCAGGTCATAGGAGCAAGGGCAAGCGCCTGTAACGCTGTTTCTCTGTTGGCTGGCTCCTGGTGCACACTGACTATTTCGTGTGGAGCATTGCAGGGGGCTATCATTTTGCTGAACGGCATAAGTGCACGTGGAATGATCCGTTTCCTAATTTGGGAAAACTTTTTTAAAAAGATTCTTGCGCGATGATTCCGTTCCTGTATACTATCTATCGCTGTCGCACATGGGGTGTTAGCTCAGTTGGTTAGAGCGCCGGCCTGTCACGTCGGAGGTCGCGGGTTCGAGTCCCGTACATCCCGCCAGCTTACGTATTAAAGGTTCGCCAATGGCGGGCCTTTTTTGTTTCTTCGGTTTTGAATCTCACCACTCTGTGTTTCATGATGTCTCCGCGCAATTGGACTATGGGCAAAAGGGGTTTTGCACTAATTTGGGCCCATATGCCATCGACTAGTCAGACGCACTTTGTCCTATAGTCCCTTTTGCCTATAACCCCCATAGGACTGTTTTTTGGACATCGCTATGCAGTGCTGAACCTGCCCCATCGCATTCATCGCCGCTCATAGCGCCGCTACAAATCTACCCATTTATAGCGCATTTCCAATGCTGCTTGAAGCACTGCTGGGCAAACCTTGCTCACAGCGCCATCCTGGAGTCGCCTCGGGAGCTCAGAAACAATAATTCTGCCTTGGTTGCAACTTTTTTGCGATTAGGGATTGTTGCAATCTCCCCAATCGCGGATTGCTGCCCAAAAAAAGCGGCGAAAATGGCTGCGTAGAGGCTTATTGCCGCGTTGCCAGGGTGGAGGGGAGTTGCCAATCGCAAAAAAGTTGCAAAAAAGTGGAGATTTTTGTTTTCGCGATGGGCGGATCACTGCAACGGGGCACATTTGTTGGAAAACGCGCAAGGTGAGTAACGGCAACGAGGGTAAATGTTTGAAAAGGCGTAGGGGCTACGACAACAGCAGGGCGAATACCGCGAAAAGGAACAAAAGAAAGCGGCACCTCGGCATTGCTGCTGCGTTTTGCAGCGGTTGCATCTATGCGAACTATGGGCAGGATTATCGAATCAACGGAAAGGGGTTTGCAGTCTTTAGGTAGTCGATTGGATGTGCTGAAAATAATTTCAAATAGGGTCTTGTGCTCGGTTTTGATTGCTAGTAAACTATCGCAAGTCGCTTAAGACATGGGGTGTTAGCTCAGTTGGTTAGAGCGCCGGCCTGTCACGTCGGAGGTCGCGGGTTCGAGTCCCGTACATCCCGCCACTTTGCATGTAAGGCTTGCCGCAAGGCAAGCCTTTTTGCTTTTCGGGGCTTTCAGGAGCTGGCTTTCGAGCGGTCTAAAAGTGTGTCTTTGCTGAAGCCTCAATCCCTACGCTGTCGCGTTTCTTGTCGGTTCTTGCATGGTGTATAGTAAGCAAGTTCAACTTTAAGTTGCGTATGACAAATGGCGCAATCGATACCAGGAGGGTGGAGACGCGATGGGCGATTCTCGTCAGACGAAGCCGGTTGAAATTGCCGCGTTCGACTTCGACGGTACCTGCATATCCGGTAATTCGCCAGTCATTTTGGTGAGCCATCTGGTTCGAAAGGGTCTCTTGGGCAAGGGCACGCTTCTGCGCATTCTTTGCTGGGCTGCTGCCTACAAGCTCCGCCTGCCACAAAATGAAAGCTGGGTTCGCGGTGCAGTGTTCTCTGCCTTTGAGGGCAAGAAAAAGGAAGAAGTCGACGAATACTTGCGTGACTTTTACGATAGCCACCTGGAAAAACTCTTCCGTGCTCAGGCTAACGAAGTTATTGAGGAACATCGTGCTGCGGGTCGTGAGGTGTGGGCGGTAACGGCAACGTTTGAACCCCTTATCCAGCAGGCAATGACGCAACATGGTTATACTCAGGCGTTTTCCACGCGAATGAAAATCGATTCCGATGGCCGCTATACGCGAGAAGTGGAAGGCTTGCCGGTGGAAGGAAGCCAAAAACTCGAGGTTCTTACCCGTGAGGCCAATGCCCGATTCGGGAAAGGGAACTGGGTCCTAACCCATGCTTATGGGGACCATCATTCCGATCGAACCCTGCTCGCTGCAGCTGAGCATCCTTTTGCGGTTACTCCCGATAGGCCCCTGCGCCGCACTGCGCGCAATCGGGAATGGCCGATTTTGAACTGGCGCTAGCCCGTTTTTTTGTATCTGCAGAATCGATTAAGAGCCCTGCATGTTGTTCGTGCGGTTCCGGCGGGTATTGCGGCTGCGGCAATGTTGGCTTAACGCTTTGTAGCAGAGCCTGGTTCGCCGTTCACCCTATGGGAATTTGACGGATAATGGGTTTGTTCGAGCCGCCCGAATTGGGGCGGCATACAATTAAGTGCGATTAACGAACTCTCATATCAGCGCGCTCCCTTCGGCTGGCCCAGCGCGCTTGCAACTATTGTTACCTGCCAAGGAGGTGCACCAGGATGAGTGAAGATACCGCAAGCGGCCAAGTCCCTTTTCAGGACAGTCGCTCCAATTCTTCTCAGGCATACCTTAAGCGTGCCGCTTCCGCGGTTGCGGAAGGGGATAGCGTTCTCGGTATCCATCTATATCTTGCTGCTTACGAGCGCGCATTGCGCGAAAGCATCATGCCGGGCGAAGAAGTGCTTGAGGGCATGAGCAAGGCATGGGATTTAGCCATCAAAACCAAACAACGTTCCCTTGCTGAGTATATCTTTGAAAAACTCGAGCCTTATTGGGACAGCAATGAGGTTTCTCGGCACGCCGATGAACTTCAGCGCTTGGCTTTCGATAAGCTCGAAGAATACGGCTTCGACCGTGACGCCATTGAGGGCATGGCCGACATGGTAAATCAGGATCTCATGGAAGCCGCACCTGATATGCTGTGCCGCTTTGAGAAAAGCACTCCTGCCGCGGCACCAGCTTCGGCCCCTGCTGAAGCTGCCCAAGCTGCTGCAGGCTCTGTTCAGAACGCTTCGGGCTCAGCGGAAGCCAATCGGTCTTCGGCGGACGCCAATCGCGAGCAGGCGGTGAAGGACCTCACTTCGCTCATTTTCGGCCAGGCTTCTGAGGCGAAAGCTGAGCCTGCAGTGCCCGAGCAGCGTTTCGACTATCGATCGCTGGTTGGTTTTGGTAATGCTGTCGAAACTATGGGAGAACTGGGCGTTGGTCGCTCGCGTGATCCCGAGTTTGCCCGCTTTGTCGCTATGCTCAATGCTCGCCACGGCTTGCCTGGCATTCCCCGATTGGGCACCTTGCTGTTCCGCTGCCCTGCTCGAGAAGATTCCAACTACTTCATGGTTGCTACAGCTGGCGAATTGAATATTCCTGCAATACGCATGCGCCTTGATCAGAATGCGCAAGGTCAAGCGGTGTTGTGCGTAATGGCGTCCGCCGATTTCAAATCACGCATCTCTGGTGTGCCGCGTGCTGGCTTTGAGTCGCCGACCGTGGTTATCCTCGAAGATTTTGATTTGTGGGATCTCCCCGACTTCGATCCCCAGCTTGCCGAGAACCCCGTGCAGAGCCTTCTTCAGATGCAGCTGTCCCGTGGCGCCCGCGAAGCATTAGCGCTTATCCAGACTGCTCTTGAAAGCCCCGAGGCAACGGTTCTCATTTCCGCATCTGAGCCGAGTGATATTGATCCGTTTTTCTGGGGGCTCATCGGGTCTCAGTATCAGATCATCGATATCGACCTTCCTAGCGCACGTGAGCGCCATGAGATTTGGCGAGAAGTTCAGGCGCAACATCCTTCTACTCGTGGTTTGGATGCCACCCGCATGGTGGAGCTTTCTCGTGGTCTTTCTCGCTTTGAGATCCTTGCCATTGCGAGTGAGGCGGTTGAAGAGGCTTATCGGAAGAGCATTGCCGAAAACCGCTTCTGCGCAGTTGAGACCGGTGCGATGGTTTCGCGTTTGGCCAACTTCCAGCCGTTAGATTCTGCCGAGTATCGCTGCATGGAGGATATGGCGGTTGAAGAGCTGCGCCGGAATACTTCCAATTTTGATGATCTGCTGGAGGGTTAGCGGCTAATGAGCATTACGCGTCGTTGCGACTATGCTTGTCGCATCATTCGCGCCGCTTATCGTAGCGGCGACACGTATATCTCCATCGCGGAGGTGGCCGAACAGGAGAGCATTCCCTATTCTTTTGCTCGAAGCATTCAACACGAATTGGTGAAGGCAGGCCTGCTGAAAACTATTCGTGGCGTGAAGGGCGGTCTTGCCCTGGCGTGTGACCCCTCAAAAACCACTGTGCTTGATGTTCTGGAGGGGGTAAATGGCGGCATAAGCATAGCTGATTGCGCATGCGCCGATTACCCTTGCGTCCATAAGGATTGCTGCTCGTTCAATGCCTTGTGGTGTGCGTCAAATGCGCTGATAAGTCACCTTTTTGCTTCCGTTACTTTGGAGGGACTTTTTACCAAGGGCGCAAGCCATCCCGCTATTCAGGCGGCATTTGCTTCATGCGAAAATTCGCCGGTTGCCGAATAACATGGCTTCTCAAGTTTCTTCAACCCGTTCTGACGAGTTGAGCCCCGAAGAACAGGCTCTTGTCGTTAAAGTATGGAACGAAGGTGCGCGCCTATATCGCGATTTGCCTTGGCGCAATGTAGACGACCCCTATGCTGTTATGGTTTCCGAGATCATGCTTCAGCAAACCCAGGTCGCACGTGTCGAAAAGTACTGGCAGCGTTTCATGGCATTATTTCCGACGCTGGATGCATTGGCGAGCGCTGAAACGTCACTTGTTCTGGAGATGTGGCAAGGGCTGGGATACAACCGTCGTGCGTTGGCATTGAAACGTACGGCAGAAATATGCTCACGTGAATTCAGCGGGCTTCTTCCCGAGTCGTCGGAAGAGTTGCTAGCCCTTCCTGGCATCGGAAAGGCTACGGCAGGAGGCATCATGGCGTTTGCCTACCAGAAGCCCTCTATGTACTTGGAGACAAACGTAAGCACGGTGTTCATCCATGAGTTGTTTCCGGGGCGCGAAAAGGTTTCCGACAAAGAACTAGAGCCTTTGGTACGGCGTACGTGTTCTGCGGAAGACCCTCGCGGTTGGTATTACGCCCTGCTCGATTATGGCAACTACCTGAAATCAACGATGCCCAACCCTTCTCGCCGGTCAAAGCACCATACGAAGCAATCGAAATTTGAGGGGTCACGGCGACAGAAGCGGGCGGAACTGGTTCGTTTCGTTCTTGCTCGACGCGAAGCAAGCTTCTGTGAGCTTGTTGCCGCTCTTTCCGACTTCGAAAAGAAGCAGGGCAGGGAGGCGCCTGAAGAAGATATAGTCCGTTCGATTGTGAATGATTTGGTTGCCGAGGGATTTTTCTCTCAGAAAGGCGAAGGCGAGAACGCTCGATACCTTGCCGATTAGGGTTTGCTGAAGCGCCGGATATCGCCAGGGCTTCGAAGCGGGAAGCTTGGCTTTGCAAGCAAAGCGCCTGCTACCGATTGAGGGCAGCAGGCGCTTTTTGATCGCAATGGGATGGATTTTACTCAGCAGGATAGGATCCAAGCACTTTAACCTCGCGGAGCTTAAGGCGGAGGCAATCGAGCGCGGTTTTGATGGCGGGATTGGCCGGCGTGCCTTCGATATCGATGAAGAAGAGGTAATCTCCCAGTCCCTGTTTGGTGGGACGGCTCTGAATCATGGTCAAGTTTACATTGGCGTAGTTCAGCTCGGAGAGGATCATCAACAGGGAGCCGGGCTTATCGGCGTTCAGCGAAAGCGCCAGCGTGGTTTTCATGTTGTCGCTCTCGAGCACTGGTTCGTGGCCTTGGCGGGCAATGAGCACAAAGCGCGTCTGGTTGCCGTAGTGATCTTCGATGCCTTCTTCGGCAATGGTGCAGTCGAACAGCTGTCCTGCAAATTTGCTGGAAATTCCCGCCACCGTTTTGTCCTGAGCTGCTTTGCGCGCACCTTCTGCAGTGGACGAAACGGCCAAACGCGGCACGGAGGGGAAGTGGGCATCGAGCCAGCGACGGCATTGCGCCAAAGCTTGCGGGTGGCTGGCAATAGTGGTTACTTTATCGAGGGAGGATTCCGGGTTCACCATAAGGCAGTGGTGGATGTTGAGTACGGTTGAACCCATGATGCTCACGCCACCCTTGAAAGCCAAGGTGTCGAGCGTGGCGGTAACCACGCCTTCAAGTGAGTTTTCGATCGGCATAACTCCGAATTCGCAACGACCGCGATCAACCGCCTCGTGAACCTCATTGAAGGAAGGGCACTCCACGAATTCGGGGTTTTCGCAGCCCATCTTTTTTGCAAAAAGACGAGCAGCCTCATCGGAGTAGGTTCCTTGCGGTCCGAGGTAGGCGATGGTTGCGTTGCTCATAGAGCGTCCTTTCTGGGATAACGATAATTTGCCTATGATAACGCTTTATTTAGAAAACGCTGTGATGCATATGCATCTGGCCCTTGGATTTAATGCCGTCTTAACAGGGCGGTGGTGCTCTTGCGATCAGTGTGGAGCATTGGTGCCGTTGATGGGCTCGATTGCCCGTTGATGCTGCTAGGAAGATGCGGATCTTCGCCTCGGCCCAGTCGCGGGCAAACATGTTGCCTGCGCAAAAGCAAGGCATTGTTCCCCAAAAAATTTCCAGTACTGAAAGAAGATGCACCAGCGTGGCTATAGGGCGGGATTTTCTCCAAAATTCCGATGGATAAAAAATTAATTTTGGGTAGCAAAGATAAACTACCTATCCAAAAAGATGGATAGGACGAACAATGAAATATGTCCATTTTTTGAAGAGTCTCCAGTAATTGCCAAGCAAAAATTCAGTTTAAACTCGCTATTTTTGAAGAATAGAACGGTCAAATTACTCGATATGACCTAAAACAGCCAAGGAATCATTTTTTATTGCAAAAAATGGAGAAATAATGTGTTACTCGAAAATAAGGCAGTAACATTTTCTGACCATTGGCGGGAATTACTCGATATTCGGCAATTAACCAGTCTTTTTTAGGAGCAAATCAACGAGAATATGCTTCAGAAGTTTTGTAGGACAAAGACACCCTTAAGGAGGTGTGCACATGGTAACAGAGGCTATTAGTCCGGAGTTTCTGAGCAAGCTCGAGGCACGTGGTGTTTCTCGTCGTAGCTTCATGAAGCTCTGTGGCTCTCTTGCCGTAGCTGCAGGCTTGTCTGAGCTGGCAGCACCTCGCGTCGCTCGCGCGATCGAGGATTCCGTTATCGGCGCAGAATCTGGCGGCCTGTATCCCGCAATCTGGATCGAGGGCGCTTCTTGCACTGGTTGTACGGAGTCGTTCGCACAGGTAGATGCCCCTGATCCCGCAACCGTAGTGTTGGAAATGGTTTCCCTTAACTATTGTGAGACCCTTTCCGCTGCTGCAGGTTGGTCCATGGAAGAAGCAAAGGCACAGACGATCGAGGCCGGAAACTACATCCTCATTTACGAAGGTGCAGTTCTGGAAGGTTGGAACGGCGAGGCGCTGCGTGTTGCCAATGAGCCCGGTACCGACCACTTGGTCCATGCTGCAGAGAACGCAAATGCGGTTGTTGCTCTTGGTTCTTGTGCGGTAAACGGTGGCTGGATGGGTGCAAACCCCAACTCCGCTGGTGCGCTGGGTGTTCAGCAGTACCTGAAGAAGCAGGGTATCGATACCCCGGTTATCAACATCCCCGGTTGCCCTGCTAACCCTGAATGGCTCGAGGCTGTCCTCGTAGACGCAATCCTTGTTGGCAAGCTCCCTGAGCTCACCGCCGACAACAAGCCTAAGGTCATCTTCAACCAGACCATTCATGACAACTGTGAGCGTCGCGGTCACTTCGAGAATGGCGAATTCGTTTACGCATTCGGCACCGAAGAAGAAGCCAAGGGCTACTGCCTGTATCCCATGGGCTGCCGTGGTCCTCAGACCAAGGCCAACTGCGGTGTTGTTCGTTGGAACCATCGTCGTTCTTGGTGCGTTGCTTCGGGCGGCCCTTGCATCGGCTGCTGCACGGCTAACCCTAATGATCCTGGTGAGAACTGGGTTGAAACCAACACGCCCTTCCGCGCACGCTTCCGCGATCTGCGCATCGGTGGCCTGGTTGTCCAGCCTGAGGCAATTGCTTGGACGCTCACCGGCGTTGTGGCTGCCGCACTCGTTATCCACGGCTTTGGCATGAAGAAGATGGGCCGCACCGACGGTGGCGCAGACTTCGAGCCTATCCGCGAGTGGGATAAGAAGCATCCCAGCGAGTCCATTGGCCAGTACGACGAAGAAGTTCTGAAGGGAGGCAAGTAACCTATGGCACGTTCCGTAATCGATCCCGTAACCCGTATCGAGGGTCATCTCCGCGTAGAGATGGAGGTTGAAAACGGTGTTGTTTCCGATGCTTGGGTTTCCGGCGGCTGCTTCCGCGGCATGGAGCTCGTGGTAAAGGATCGCACGCCTGAAGATGCTGCTCACATCGTGCAGCGCATCTGCGGTGTTTGCCCCGTATCCCACTCCCACGCTGCAACCATTGCTGCTGAAAAGGCATACGGCATCACCATTTCCAACAATGCCCGTATCATCCGTAACCTCATCGAGGGTGCGCAGTTCCTGCACAGCCATATCCTGTGGTTCTACACCTTGGCTGCTCTGGACTACGTAAACCCCCTGAATGCTTTGAAGGCAAACGTAGGCAGCGCCTACGACCTGGTAGAGGCTGCAGGCACTTCCTGCCAGTCCGACCTGAAGGCACTTCAGGAGCGCCTTACCAAGTTCGCAGAAAATGGTCAGCTGTCCATCTTCTCTGGCAACTGGTGGAAGAACGGTCAGTCCGATACCGAGTTCAAGCTTCCTGCTGAACTCGACCTTATCGCTACCGCTCATTACATTGAGGCTCTCACCATGCAGTCCAAGGCATCTGAGGTCTGCGCTCTGCTGGGTGGCAAGATGCCCCATGTTATGACCATTGTTCCTGGCGGTACCTCTTTCGTTCCTACGGAAGAAAAGCTCGACGATCTGTGGTCTCTCGTTCATGAGCTGCGTGACTGGATCAAGGCAACCATCATCCCCGACACCAAGGCTATCGCTCCTTATTACAAGGAAGCTCTTTCCTTCGGTAAGGGCTGTGGCCGTTACGTTGCTTGGGGCGTTTTCGAGCGTCCGAGCTTCGCTTTGGCTGATCGCTACCTGCCTTCCGGCGTTATCGATGAGAACCTTAAGCTCTCCGAGGTTGACACTGACCTCATCAAGGAATACATCGGTCATTCCTGGTATGTGGGCGACTCCGACCTCAACCCCCGCGAAGGCGTCACTGAGCCCGAGTTCACTGAGTACTACAAGGCTGGTACCTTGCGCGAGGAAAATGGTCACGAGATCGGCGATATTAACGATCGCTACTCTTGGTCCAAGGCACCTTCCTACGACGGCAAGTGCATGGAGGCTGGTCCGTTCTCCCGCGTTCTGGCTGCTTACCTGCGTGGCAACGAATTCGTTAAGCCTGCTGTCGACGGTCTGTGCGCTGACCTTGGCCTTACCATTCCTCAGCTGCAGAGCACCCTTGGCCGCGTAGCTGCTCGCAACGTCGAGCCCATCTACATTGCTGAATGCATGGTTGAATGGGTCGACGAGCTCATCGAGGCTGTTAAGGGCGGCGACTCCGAGTACTTCCGTACCCCTGAAACCATCACGGGCGAAGGCATGGGCCTTTGGGAAGCACCTCGTGGCGCACTGCTGCACACCGAAAAGGTTAACAACGGCAAGATCACCGATTACCAGATCATCATTCCTACTACCTGGAACATTGCTCCCCGCAACGCCGAAGGCGTACAGGGCCCGATGGAACAGGCTCTTATTGGCACCCCCGTTGCCGACGTTGATATGCCTATCAACGCTCTGCGTACGGTACACAGCTTCGACCCCTGCACCGCTTGCGCCGTGCATGTGACCGAGCCCTCCACCGGTAAGCACTTTGAAACCGTTACCAGCCCTTGGGGGGTGAAGTAAATGGCGCATTTGGCTCATTACCGTGAAGCGCATCCTCTGCCGATGCGTATCACTCACTGGATCAACCTTAGCTGCATGGTCCTGCTCATTTTCTCCGGCTTCTTGATCCACTTCCCGTTCTGGGCAGCTCTTACGGGTGTTGCTCGCGGCGTGCATGTGTTCTGCGGTCTGGTGCTGCTCTTCAACTGCATCGTTCGTTACGTGCTTGCATTCCTGGTTACCTCTGCTCCTACGGGTGGCACGCGTAACCGTGTTCGCGACTACAAGACCTGGATGCCCCAGGACGACAACAAGCATCAGCTTATCCCTTGGATCAAGTACTACCTCTTCATGAAGAAGGATCATCCGCTTTCTGCAAAGCTCGGCGTTCCTCAGAAGATCTCGTACTTTGCTGTCGGTATCCTGATCCTTATCATGGCTTACACGGGTCTTTGCCTGTGGGTACCCACCTCTGAGTGGACCTTCTTCGCAGCAGGTACCGCTTTTGTTGGTGGCGCTATGTCTATGCGCATCATCCACTACTTCATGATGTTCGTATTCATCATCTTCACCATGCTGCATGGATACCTCGTATTTATCGAGGGCACTGCCAATGCAAACCTCATGTTCTTCGGCAAGGAACATGGTGGCTTGGTTTACGATCCTAACCGTCACGTTATCGTTGGCGAGGATCATTCCGTAGACCAGCACTAAGCATATACCGCAAGGTAGAAGCGCTTAACAAAGGAGCTCGGCCGTAGGGTCGGGCTCCTTTTGTGTTTTGGGCACTTATATTTGTTCAGTCAAGGTGACTGAAGTGGCGGTGGATCGATTGAATGGAAGAACCCGAGATAAATCAGCTATCGCTTTCTCTGAAATACCAGGTATTCGTTGAGGGTGCCTGTGCGCCCATCTGCCTGAAAGCGCGCTTTTAAATAGGCTTCGTTCGAAACAGCGCTCACAAGATCATTGATCTCTTCATCTGAAAAACTATGGCAGTAACGGTGGGCTCCCTTTTCATTTTTCCAGCCCAGCAGGCAATCGCCTTTGCCAAATTGCTCTTTGGGGTATCCCAGCTCCGCTATTCCTGATGCGGTGCTTTCTTTTGCCTTGGCGGCAAGCCCCTCGTCGGTCAAGAAACGCCAAAGGGAAACACAGGAGAAACCACCTGGCTTAGTTGCCCTTACCAACACTTTCAGGAACGTCGCACGCCATTCAGGAAGGGGGATATGATGCAGAAAGCCGAACGACACGCTCAAATCTGCTTGCGTATCGAATCGGAGCGCATCGGCCAAGGTGTCCGATCGCAACTCTTCCATGACATCGCAGTGGGTGAATGAAGCGAAAACATTCGAGGGAAGCTGAATGCCGTTTTGGGCCAGTTGGTCACAGGCATCAAGTGCTTGGACTTCGATGATGGCATTAGGAATAGAGCGGGCAAGGTGTCTTTCGAAGCGAAGATTTCCGCAGGCAACATCAAGTACATGGATCTGTTTTTGATGGGGAAGGGGGCGATCGGTTAACCCTGATTCCTTAAGGCAGCGATTCCATCCTGGCCAGGTGTTGTGGCGGGTATCGGAAAACGAATCCGCCCACGTGCAGTAAAAGCGATTGTTCAGCTTGCAGAGTTCTTGGGCGAATAAGGGATCCATAGTTTCTTCCTCGTTTGTTTGGGTTGGGGCCTACAGGGCAGTGCCCCGTGAGCTCTGTTTGTGGGTATAGGGTTGTGCCGGTCTTCGTACGCGGGGAGTTCGGTGAACAGCGGGTATCTGAGGTCTGTATATAGTCCCCGCTTTTGAGCGCGGAGAGGCCTAGATGGGAACGCGCATTGCATCTCTGCGGACGAAGGAAGTGCCGTGTGCGTTCGCGTATCATCGGTGTTTTTGGTCGTGTCTCCGCAGGCGAGGAGGTGGGAAGCTTCAGTCCTGTTGTGGTAGATTGAGTCGTTAAAATATGCTTGCGCATTCACCTTATTTTCGTATTGTTCTCGCACGCTTTTCGCATCGCTTTCTCGTCTCTTTCTCATCTGCTCAATATCGTTGACTCATAAGCGTTTTGCAAAAAGGAGCAGCGTATGAGCATGGTTTTAAGTCATAGAACGGCACTGGAATTGTACCGCTCTTCGATGATGCCCGTTTCTGGATATGAAAAGGTGTCTTTCCTTTCGCTTTCGGTTCCCACGCGTAATGATGTCGAATGCTATCGCGCTTTGCCAATCCGCACTTCCCATATACCGCTTCATTGCGTTGTGCCCAAGCCAAGGGACCGTAGAAACATTAAAAATGGCCATTGTCATGTGTTCGGCGGTGAAATGAACGCAATTTGTCTGCATAGAAGCACAGATGAATCTTCCCTCTGTGTCGTTTCGCCTGAGGTGCTGTTTTTGGAAATGGCCGCGCAGCTTTCAGGGATTGAATTGGTAAAGCTTGGTTATGAGCTGTGCGGGGTGTATTCGTTACCTATGTCTCAGCCTAACTATGCGGGGACGCCACGAGGGTATTCCAGAAGAAAGGCGCTAACTTCCGTTGCGCGGCTAACCGCCCATGTTGCGTCGCAGAGCAACAATCGGAGCGTCAAGAAAGCTCGATGGGCTCTTCGTTATGTGCTCGACGGCTCTGCTTCGCCAAGGGAAACGGAGTTGAGCATGTTGATGGTTTTACCCAGGAAATTGGGCGGGTATGGTCTTAGGAAGCCGGAAATTCGGCATGAATTTGCCACCTCGAGCGAAGTGCTGTTGTTTTTATCGGGAAAGAGTACTGCCTTTGCCCTTCATTGGCCCGATGCTGGGCTGTTGTTGAGGTATGGAGACCGAGCGCATAAGGGGAATGATGGTGATCGAAAACGAAATCGCCATCTGGTCTCTTTAGGTGTTGCTGGCTCAATGGTTCTTCATGTAACCAACCGAGATATCAGACATGCCGAAAGCCTTGACGAGGTTGCCGATGCGGTGGCTCGATGTCATGGGCGTCATCTCCGCAATGACTTGCAGTATGACTTTGCTGCCAGGCAGGCTGAGTTACGTAAGCGAGTGTTAACCGGCAATTAAAAAAGAAGCCTCAGTTCAATGAACCGAGGCTTCTTTGAAGCGATCTTTATCCGAGCGTTACGGAAGGATGAAGGAAAGAACGCTGGACTCTGCGAAAACCAGCACACAAAGAACAGCCAGCATGCCGACGCTCCAAGGGATGACCTTCTTGAACAGGCTCGATTCGTGTTCGCCGGTGGTAACGGCAGCGATAGCCAAGGACTGAGGTGAGATCATCTTGCCGATAACGCCACCCATGGTATTGGCGGCAAGGAACAGATCGGGGGAAACGTGGGCAAGCGAAGCGTTTGACTGCGCAGCTTCATACTGCAAGCTGGAGAACAGGGCGTTTGCAGACGTATCCGAGCCGGTAACCGCGGTTCCAACCCAGCCAAGTACAGGGGAAAGCAGCGCAAAGAGGGAGCCGGTGTGGGCAAGGAACTGACCGATGGAAATGGTCATGCCCGAGAAATTCATGACGTAAGCCAGGCCCAGAACCATAACGATGGTCAAGGAAGAGAAGCGCATTGCCCAGAAAGTTTGGCCAAGCTGCTTGCCGGACATGCCCAGGGTGATACGATACTTGCCCTTCTCATTGAAGATGCTGTACACGATGGTAGTGATCAAACCAGCGATAAGGAGCATGGTGCCGGGGTTAGAGAGCAGGTTCAGGTTGTAAGTGGTGCCAGGATCCTTGCCTGCGGCATTCAGGACATTGCCTGCGAGGCCGGGGAAGGGGATCTTGATATCGGTGCTTGCGAGCAGTGCGGGAATGCCCAGCTTGCAGATAGCGAATACTACTACAACGATGATGTAGGGAACCAGGGCCATCCAGGCGCGTACGGGAGCGAGTTTGGCTCCTTTTCCCTCAGCAATGGGCTCCATGCCGAAGCGCTCGCGAGCGTCGTTGACATTCTTGGGCTTAACGAAGTGCAGGAAGATAACGCTGACGCCAAGAGAAACAAGGGAAGCTACAACGTCGGTCAGCTCGTAGGCGAAGTGGTTGGAGCACCACCACTGGGTAATTGCAAAGGAAGCGCCAATAACCAGAGCGTGCATCCAGCAGTCGCGCAGGCCTTTCTTGCCGTCCAAGATCAGGACAACCAGCAAAGGAACAAAGAGAGCGAAGAGCGGTGCCTGGTAACCAACGATAGCGGCAACGTGTTGTGCCGATTCGAGGGCAACAGAGGCATCGCCGCCAGCAACCATGTTGCCTGCGGTGGTGATGGGGGTACCAGCTGCGCCATAGGCAACCGGAGCGGTGTTCGCGATGAGGACCGCCAGAGCCGCCTTAGCGGGCTTTACGCCCAGGGCGAGGATCATGGTTGCGGTGATGGCGATAGGAGCACCGAAGCCGGCAAGTGCTTCGAGCAGGCCGCCGAAGCAGAAGGCAACGAGGACTGCCTGGATGCGGATATCGCCGCCGCCAACAATGTCAAACAGGCTCTTCAGGTCTTCAGAGCGTCCGGAAACAACCGTAACCTCGTAGAACCATACGGCCATGATGATGATGAATACGATGGGGAATGCGCCATAGCAGGCACCCTGCAAGCCGGAAAGGGCGGCGAGGTTAGCGGGCATGCCGAAGGCGAATATTGCAACTACCAGCGCAACTATCAGCGCAACGAGCGCGGAAACGTGCGCTTTTGCCTTTACGCCCACCAGCATAATGAAGAATGCCGCGAGCGGAATGCAGGCAACCAAGGCCGACAGGGCAAGACTGCCTGCGACCGGATCGACCACAGCTTGGAACATAGGTTTCTCTCTTTCGAATAGGGGACACTCTGCTCTTGCGTATGCAAAAAATAGAACGTCCCAATACTAGGGATTCGAATTTCTCTGGTGCCGTGAATCTGTCAAACGGGCAAATCTAGGGAATAAAGGGAGTCGTTTTTTCGCAAAATGCATCACAAACGTATAGTGAACGCCGTTCGCCGAGCAGGTAAAACCGCTATGATCGCAGATAGACGAAAGTGTTGCTGGGTGCGAATGTCTCCTGATGCATCTGTCGATTTTACAAAGGCTCAATAGGTCCCGCCTTGCCTTCGTGGAGTTTTGTCTCTGCCCAAATGCTTTCTTGATTCGTGCTAGCGAGCGTAAACGAAGGAGTGCCCCATGCCATACCGCTGCCTTTATTCGCCTATCAAGATCGGCGCTATGGAAGTGCCAAATCGTTTTGTGGTTCCCCCGATGGGAAACAACTTCGCCAACTCTGATGGGAGTTGGTCTGACCAGTCGCGTGCTTACTATGAGGCGCGAGCGGCTGGGGGCTTCGGTTTGATAACCATCGAGGCTACGGTGGTGCATCGCGGCGCGAAGGGCGGCCCCTTGAAGCCTTGCCTCTATAGCGACGATTCTATCCCCAGCCTGCGTGCCGTTGTCGATGCCTGCCATAGGCACGGAGCCAAGGTTTCGGTACAGCTGCAAAACGCTGGACCGGAGGGCAATGCGAAAAACGCAGGAGCGCCATTGCAGGCGGCATCTCCCATTCCCGCAGCATGCGGGCGCGATGTGCCTGAAGAGGTGCCAACTAGAAAGGTATACGAGCTGGTCCAAGGTTACGGGGATGCTGCCGAGCGCGCCCTTCGAGCGGGCGTTGACGCAGTGGAAGTGCATATGGCCCATGGCTACCTGGTCAGTTCGTTTATTTCCCCGCGAACTAATAAACGTGTCGACGAATTCGGCGGATCTTTCGAGAATCGTATGCGCTTTCCCCGCTTGATCTTGGAAGAGGTCCGAAGACGTGTTGGGGATAGGGTGGCGGTGCTCTGTCGCATCAACGCTGCCGACGAAGAGCCGGGCGGCATTGATGTGAACGATGCGTGCGTTATTGCTCGTTACCTTGAGGAATGTGGCGCCGATGCGTTGCATGTTTCCCGTGCGGTTCATTTGCGAGATGAGTTCATGTGGGCTCCAACCTCGGTGCATGCTGGATTCAACGCTGATTTGGTGGCGAAGATCAAAGGATGCATTAGCATTCCGGTTATTTCCGTGGGGCGTTTTACTGATCCGTATTTGCCCGAGCTTTTGATCGAGCAGGGGAAATGTGATCTTGTGGCATTCGGCCGCCAGAGCTTGGCGGACCCCGAGATGCCCCGCAAATACGCCGAAGGCCGCGAAGAGGATACGATGCCATGCATCGCCTGTCTGCAGGGGTGCGTTGCCAACATGTATGCAGGCAAGCCCATACGTTGTTTGGTGAATCCTCATTTAGGGCATGAGTGCGAAACCGTGCCAGCTGCAGTTGCGGCTAAGCGTATTGTTGTGATCGGTGGTGGCGTTGCGGGGCTGGCGGCAGCTGCCATAAGTTCCGAGCGCGGACATGACGTGATTCTGCTTGAAGAGGCGCCCGCATTGGGCGGGAACATGCGTCTGGCATCGTTCCCACCCGGCAAAGGCCCTATTGCAGATATGGTTCGTTCATGGGTGGTGCGCGCGCAAAAAGCGGGCGTCGAGGTGCGTCTTGGCGTAAAAGCGCTGCCTGACGATATTGCTGCGCTGCAGCCCGATGAAGTGGTGGTGGCTACGGGTGCCCGGGCTTTGCTGCTTCCTATTGAGGGCATCGACTGTCCTGCGATCCTGCGAGGGGGAGATGTCTTGGCCGGAAAGGCTTATCCGGGGAAGAACGTGTTGATTGCCGGTGGAGGGATGGTCGGTTGCGAGATTGCCGATTTGCTTGCCGAATTGGGGCATAGCGTTACCGTGGCGGAATACCGTGAAAATCTTGCGGCTGATATGGTGGCGGAGCACCGTAGCGCTTTGATGCGCAGCTTTGCCGAACATGGCGTGTGTCAGGTTCCGAATGCCAAGATCTGTCGTTTCTACGCTGATGGCGTGGAATATGAGAATACCCTAACCGGCCAATTGCATGAACTGCGCGGGCTTGATTCAGTGGTGCTTGCTATGGGGTACGTCGCTGATGATCGGCTTTCGGAAGCATTGGCGCAGCGCGGCATTTCGGTTCACGTGGTCGGCGATGCCGTGGAAGCCCGTCGTGCCATCGATGCCTTGCGTGAAGCCTACGAGTTGGCGGTATTGCTGTAAGAAGGGGCGGTAAAGACGGTGCTGCTTTGGCCGTATGCGAAAGTGTGCGTTGCGAGAGTGGGCGTTTCGGGTATTCTTCAAACGAAAAGAAAATACCCGCGCATGGAAAGAGGTTGCGATGAACGTAGTGTGCTTGGATCTTGAGGGCGTTTTGGTTCCTGAGATTTGGATTGCCTTTGCCGAGGCAACCAACATTCCCGAATTGAAGAAAACCACGCGCATGGAAAGAGGTTGCGATGAACGTAGTGTGCTTGGATCTTGAGGGCGTTT
>OLRF01000892.1_pt1 | contig 34444 bp, 23 predicted proteins | sample 1672061 | NCBI WGS metagenome assembly OLRF01 (sample SAMEA3136641, study PRJEB25190) | human gut metagenome | reverse complement strand
GAACGCGACCCTCGCGAAGCGCGTGAGCGGGCGGGAAAGGGTAAGCCCCGGGCGGACAATTAAGTGCGTTACTCGGCAGCGGCCTTGAACTTGTTGTAGTTGATCAGGCAGCCGGCCTTGACGATGGCACGCTCCTCTGCCGTCATATCGGCAATGTAGAGCTCAATCTGCTCGACCGCACCGTCGGCGCGCACCACGTAGGCGGCGATGTCCTTTAGGTCACCGTCGAGCGCGGCACGGATACCCGGCACAAAGACATAGTCGCCCACCTCAAAGCTGGGCTCGGCCTCCATCTGGAAGGGCACCATACCCCAGTTCATCACGTTGGAGCGATAGCGCTTGGTGGCGTACTCGTGGACGATGTTGGCCAGACCGCCGATCACGCGCTGACAGCTCGCGGCCTGCTCGCGGGCGGAACCGTCACCGGGCTTCTTGGCATAGAGCATGGAGCCGTACTCAGTCGCCTTGGCATCGGCCGCGACACCCGCGCCGACCAGCGCCTCAAACACGCCCGCAAGCTCGGCATCGAGTGCCGCCAGATCGCCTGCTGCCTCGACGGCAACGCGGCGCTTCTCCACGGCGTCGACCTCCTTGGAGCGACCCACGTAGGCCGGATCGCGACGGCTGAGCGTAAACTCGGCCAGGCCCAGCGGGTTGGAGCGGAAGGAGCTCGTCTCGCCCGAAGGAATGAGCTCGTCGGTCGTGGTGACCGGATCCATGATCTTGGAGCACACCTTGAGCAGGATATCGTCGCCGAGCGGCTCCATCGCGGGCCACGGCTTGATGTTGGGACCCTCGACCAGCTCGTCGGCAGGCTCCGCCTTGCCAAAGCCCCAGTACACGCGCTTTTTGTACGGCGCGTCGTCAAAGGTGTACTCGCAGGCCTCGTCCCAAGTCTCCTCGGGCAGGTCGGTCGCCGGCGTCAGGACGCCGCCGTTGGCAGCCGTCGCCGCAATGGAGCGGGCGTCCATCAGGGCCACGGCGCTCAGCTGGCCATTGCCCGGCTTGGAACCCTCGCGGTTGGGGAAGTTGCGCGTAGTGTGGCGGATCGAAAGGCCGTTGTTGGCGGGCGTGTCGCCGGCGCCGAAGCACGGGCCGCAGAACGCCGTGCGCACGATCGCGCCGGCCTCCATGAGGTCGTAGATGTAGCCGCGGCGTGTAAGCTCGAGTGCCACGGGCTGGCTCGTGGGATAGACCGACAGCGAGAACTCGCCGCAGCCGGTGTTGGCGCCCTTGAGCACGCGGGCAGCCTGGACCACGGAGTCGTAGTTGCCGCCCGAGCAGCCGGCGATAACGCCCTGCTGCACGTGCAGCTTGCCGTCGACGATCTTGTCGAGCAGGCTAAAGTGCGTCTTGCCCTCGCCGATCTTGGCGGCCTCGAGCTCCACCTCGTGCAGGATGTCCTCGAGGTTCTCGTTGAGCTCGTCAATCTCAAAGCCGTTGGAAGGATGGAACGGCAGCGCGATCATGGGCTTGATGCTCGACAGATCGACCTCGACGCAGCCGTCGTAGTAGGCGACATCGGCGGGCTTGAGCTCGCGGTAGTCGTCGCCGCGGCCGTGCATGGCCAAAAACGCGTGTGTGTCCTCGTCGGTGGCCCAGATGGAGGAAAGGCAGGTGGTCTCGGTGGTCATGACGTCGACGCCGTTGCGATAGTCAGTCGTCATGCTCGCGATGCCGGGGCCCACGAACTCCATGACCTTGTTCTTGACGTAGCCCTTGGCAAAGACGGCGCGGATGATGGCGAGCGCCACATCGTGCGGGCCGACGCCGGGGCGCGGAGCGCCCGTGAGGTAGATGGCGACGACGCCGGGATAGGCGACATCGTAGGTGTCGCGCAGCAGCTGCTTTGCCAGCTCGCCGCCGCCCTCGCCCACGGCCATGGTGCCCAGGGCGCCGTAGCGGGTGTGCGAGTCGGAGCCCAAGATCATCTTGCCGCAGCCGGCGAAGTTCTCACGCATAAAGGAGTGGATGACCGCAATATGGGGCGGAACGAAGATGCCGCCGTACTTCTTAGCAGCGGAAAGGCCAAAGACGTGGTCGTCCTCGTTGATGGTGCCGCCCACGGCGCACAGCGAGTTATGGCAGTTGGTGAGCACGTAGGGCAGCGGGAACTGCTCCATGCCCGAGGCACGCGCCGTTTGGATGATGCCGACAAAGGTGATGTCGTGGCTCGCCATGGCGTCGAAGCGGATCTTGAGCGCCTCGGGATCTCCGGACGTATTGTGTGCCTGGAGGATCGAATACGCGATGGTGCCACGCTTGGCATCCTCGGGCGTCTGCGTAATACCGCGCTCGGCAGCCTCGGCCGCAGGCACAACCTCGCTGCCGCCGCGCAGGTAGATGCCGTCCTCGTACAGCTTGACCATACTGTCTCCCACTCTGCCCGAAAGGCTCGGGCGCATAGCATACATTCATTCAATATCGTGCCATAGAACAGTTGCGAGTGGGTTGCGAATCTGCACGTTCACTTTATCTCGGTAAAGTAAAGGACGAGCCCCTTGCATCACTCTCCTAACAAGGAGTGTCCCAAAGTGCCGGCACAAAAGGAACGTCCCCAAGTGCCAAATGCCGCAAGAATGTCCCCTTTGACTAGTCATTTAAGAACGTCCCCAATGACTACCCTGCCGTATCCGGAGCAAGGCAACGCCGCAGGTAGAGGACGGACAGCGAGCGACGTCCAGAGCGAACAAGTTGGCATGAAAAAGGCAAGGCATAGACCTTCTGGTCATGCCTTGCCTTTTGAATGACAAATTGTCGCTCTGGACGTCGAGCAGCGTCGGCCCGTTACGCGGTTTGGTAAAACCGCGTAACTACAAATCCCCGCCGGCGCCCAGCAGCTTGCGCATGACTTGCTCGGGGTTAACTGAGCCGTCGCGCGGGGCCAGGGCGGTGATCTTCTTTTGCATCTTGTACTCGTGCAGCTCGTCCTCGAGCTGGCGTACGCGGGCGCGGAGCTTCTCGTTCTCGCGTTCGCGCTCCTCGGCACGCTCCTTCATATCGAGGATGCGCACCACGCCGGCGAGGTTGATGCCCTCGTCGGTCAGTTGGTTGATGAGCTCCAGGCGCTCGATATCGGCACGCGAATACAGACGCGTGTTGCCGCCCGAGCGCTGGGGATTCACCAAGCCTTTGGACTCGTAGACGCGCAGAGTCTGCGGGTGCATGCCGGTCAGCTCGGCCGCCACGCTGATCATGTACAGCGGTTTGTTCCTATTGTCCTCGGCCATGCTACCTGACCCCTTTCCGTCTCGTTATCGTCCATCATAAGCCCGTGGGCGCGGGCGTGCGCCGCGACCGCCCTAGTACGTCGCCTTGTAACGGTTGACCTTCTCGCGATAGTCGCGTGTGTCGGTCTCGCGCAGCTTGGTCATGGCATCGCGCTCGTCATCGGATAGGTTCGTGGGGACCTGCACCTTGATCTCGACGAGCAGCGCGCCTGTGCGGCCACGGTGCTTAACGTCGGGCGCCCCCATTTCCTTAAAGCGGAACTTCTTGCCCGTCTGGGTACCCGCGGGCACCTTCAGACGAACCGTCGCACCGCCGGGCGTCGGCACGTCCACCGTGCAGCCGAGCGCCGCCTCGTAGACCGAGACCGGTACCTCCATGGTCACGTCGGCACCTTTGCGCTTAAACAGCGGGTGCTCCTCCACATGCGTGGTCACGACCAGGTCGCCGCGCTCGCCACCCGCAACGCCATACTCGCCGCGACGCTTGTAGCGCAGCTTGCCGCCGTCGACCGCACCCGCAGGCACCGAGACCGTAATGGTCTGCTGCTCACCTGTCGAGGGAATGCGATAGGTGACCTTGTGCGTCACACCGCGAAACGCGTCCTCGGCCGTCACATCGACGGTCAGCGACAGGTCGCCGCCCTTGCGAGCACGGCTGCGGCCAGCGCCGGCACCGGCAGCGCCCGCAGCCCCGGCAAAGCCCGAGCCCCAATCGCTGCCCCAGGCGCCGTTGCCGCTAAAGATGCTGTCGAAGATGTCGCCCCAGCCGCTGGCACCCGCGCCGGCACCGTAGCCGCCGCCATACGCGCCGCCCGCGCCCGGCATACCGCCAAACATGAGCATCTGGTCGTACTCTTTGCGCTTCTTCTCGTCCGAAAGCGTCTCATAGGCCTCGCTGATCTCCTTAAACTTGGCCTCGTCGCCGCCGGCATCGGGGTGATATTTTTGCGCGAGCTTGCGAAACGCGCTCTTGATCTCTTTGTCGGAGGCGCTCTTGGATACGCCCAGGATGTCATAGAAGGTTTTGCCTGCAGCCATCGTAGCTCCTCTCCTGTTACGTCCGCCGCCCATGCAGACGACGGTTCATGCTTTCATATGGCACTAGGCCAGAAAGGGCCCCGGGTGTTGCCCCGGGGCCCTTCTCAATTACTCCTCGGTGCTCTCGGCCGTATCGGCCGTAGCATCCTCGGGCGCCGCTTCGGGCTCCGGTGCGGGGCGCTTCTCGCCACCGTAGGTCACCGTCACCATCGCGGAACGCAGGATGCGATCCGCCATGCGGTAGCCCTTCTGGTACACATCGTTGACGGTCTCGTCGTACTGCGACGCGTCCTCGACGCGACCCACGGCCTGGTGCTCGAGCGGATCGAACGCCTCGCCCTTGGGGTCGATTGGCTCAACGCCCTCGTGCGCGAACACGTCGAGCAGCTTGGCATGTACCGCGTCAACGCCATCGACGAACTGCTTAAAGTCGTCGGAAAGCTCTTGACTGCGGGCATGGTCAATCGCGCGCTCGATATCGTCGATCACCGGCAACAGCGCGGTGACAAGCTTCTCGGTCGCGCGCTCGCGCTCGGCGATACGCTCATTGGCGGTGCGGCGACGGAAGTTCTCCCAGTCGGCCTGCAGACGGGCGGTGCGCTCGGTGGCGTCCTTTGCCTTGTCCTCTGCGGCCTTCTGAGCCTCTGCCGCAGCATCGAGCTCGCTGCGCACGTCGGCGAGCTCCTTTTGGGCCTGCTCGAACTTGAGCTTAAAGTCGTTGTCGGCGGCTTCCTCACCGGCGCGGATAGCAGCTTCCACCATCTCGTCCTCGGTCATCGTCGCCTCCTTGTTGGAATCCTCTACCTGGTTCTCGGCAGCCTCGGCGGCCGCGGCCTCGTTGGCCTCGGTATCGTCGACGGCCTCTACGGGAATCTTCACGTCCTTCTCCTCAGAGTCAACGGGGGCGGCGCCAGCGGCAGCCGCCTCCGTGCGAGCTTTACGGGCGGACATGATTACTTGTCCTCGTCGTCCACAACCTCGTAGTCGGCATCGACGACGTCATCGTCGGCAGGCTGGGCGCCGGCGGCACCGTCGGTCTGCTGCTGAGCGTCGGCGTAGACAACCTGGGCCAGCTCATAGGCCACGGACTGCAGGGACTCGCCGGCGGCCTTGATGGCCTCGACGTCAGAGCCCTCGAGCGCCTTCTTGGCGTCGGCGATAGCGGCCTCGGCCTTGGACTTCACGTCAGCGGAAACCTTGTCGCCCAGCTCGTTGAGGGTCTGCTCGGTGGAGTAGCACAGGCTGTCGGTCTGGTTGCGGACCTCGACCTCTTCCTTCTGCTTCTTGTCCTCCTCGGCATGAGCCTCGGCGTCCTTGACCATACGATCGACTTCGTCGTCGGACAGAGCAGTGGAGCCGGAGATGGTGATCTGCTGCTCCTTGCCGGTGCCCTTGTCCTTAGCGGAGACCTTGACGATACCGTTGGCGTCGATGTCGAAGGTGACCTCGATCTGCGGCACGCCGCGGCGGGCAGCCGGGATACCGGTCAGCTGGAACTTACCGAGCGACTTGTTGTCGCGGGCAAGCTCACGCTCGCCCTGGAGCACGTTGATCTCGACGCTGGTCTGGTTGTCGGCAGCGGTGGAGTAGACCTCGGTCTTGGAGGTCGGGATCGTGGTGTTGCGGTCGATCATCTTGGTCATGATGCCGCCCATGGTCTCGACGCCCAGCGACAGCGGGGTAACGTCGAGCAGCAGGATGCCCTCGACGTCGCCGGTGAGCACGCCGCCCTGGACGGCAGCGCCGTCGGCAACGACCTCGTCGGGGTTCACGGACATGTTGGGCTGCTTGCCGGTCATAGTCTTGACGAGCTCCTGGACGGCGGGCATACGGGTGGAGCCGCCGACGAGGATGACCTCGGTCAGATCGGAGAGCTTAAGCTTGGCGTCGCGCAGGGCGTTGGTGACAGGCTGCTTGCAGCGCTCGAGCAGGTCGCGGGTGATCTTCTCGAACTCGGCGCGGGTCAGCGTGTAGTTGAGGTGCAGCGGGCCGGACTGGTTCATGGTAATGAACGGCAGGTTGATGGTGGTCTGCTGGGCGGCGGAGAGCTCCTTCTTGGCGTTCTCGGCGGCCTCCTTCAGACGCTGCAGGGCCATGGGGTCCTGACGCAGGTCGACACCGTTCTCCTGCTGGAACTTATCGGCCATCCAGTCGATGACGCGCTGATCCCAGTCGTCGCCGCCCAGGTGGTTGTCGCCCGAGGTGGACAGAACCTCAAACACGCCGTCGGCGAGGTCGAGAATGGAGACGTCGAAGGTGCCGCCGCCCAGGTCGAAGACCAGGATGCGCTGGTCGGTGCCCTGCTTGTCCAGGCCATAGGCAAGAGCAGCAGCGGTCGGCTCGTTGACGATACGCTTGACGTTGAGGCCGGCGATCTTACCGGCGTCCTTGGTGGCCTGACGCTGGGCGTCGTTGAAGTAGGCCGGGACGGTGATGACGGCCTCGGTGACGGTCTCGCCCAGATACTTCTCGGCGTCGGCCTTCATCTTTGCGAGCGTCATGGCGCTCACCTGCTCAGCGGTGTAATCCTTGCCCTCGATGTCGACGACGGCACGGCCACCCTGGCCCTCCTTGACCTCATACGGCACGGTCTTGATCTCGGAGGTGCACTCGGAGTACTTGCGGCCCATGAAGCGCTTGATGGAGAACACGGTGTTCTTGGGGTTGGTGACAGCCTGGTTCTTAGCGGCCTTACCCACGACGCGGTCGCCGTCGGCACGGAAGCCCACGACGGACGGGGTGGTGCGGTCGCCCTCGGCGTTCACGATGATGGTCGGAGAACCGCCCTCGAGGACGGCCATTGCGGAGTTAGTAGTACCAAGGTCGATACCAAGAATCTTGCCCATTAGAAATTCCCTCTCTCTTGTGCGTTTGCACCGACTCGGCGGTCTGCCGAGCGGTGTTTCGGCTTGTCTTTCAGGATGTAGTGTATCCCCTTATGGGCCGGAATATACAAAATCTAAGTCAATTCATATAAGATTTCTTATTGCCGAGAGTTTAGGTTCGCAAATACGCAGGTAGACGCACTGTTTGAGTTCTCGGCAAATCTATCGAGATCTATGTAGAGATGGCTGAGGTTTGGGTCCGAGGGTGCCTGGGGCTGCCTTGCGGAAAGCTCGTCCCGTTTTGAGCGTGGATTCCGGGTCGCAGTTTCCGCTAGCGGGTCCAACCGGAAACTGCGACCCGGTTTTCGGCAAAATAACGGGATGCCCTTTCCGCAGGCGCGCTCAATAGCTCAATATTTCAAGTCACCTTTAGCTAACATTTGCGCAGCTCAACGGCCCCACCTGCGCGTTTTTTAGTAAACCTTGGCATACTCGGCGAACGGTATGAAGATGCCGGTCAGAGGGTATTGCAAACGGTCGCTCCCGTGGTATGTTTTTGCCCGAATCAAACCGGCGCGCATCGCCTGTAGCGTCGGTCAACAGAGAGGAAACTACCATGGCTCATCCCGTAATTGATGCCGACGAGTGCATCGCTTGTGGCGTTTGCGTCGACTCCTGCCCCGCTGGCGTTCTGGAGCTCCAGGACGTCGCTACCGTCGCTGACGAGGACTCCTGCGTCGCCTGTGGCGCTTGCCAGGACGCTTGCCCCGCTGGCGCGATCACTGAGATCGTCGAGGAGTAACAACTCCCCACTTGCACACTCAAAAGTACACCGTGCACAAAAAAGGAGGCTTCCGCATCGCCGCGGAGGCCTCCTTTTTGTTTGTGCGGATAACTAATTTGGCACCGCTGCAGATTGCCGCTTAGGGGCGTTTGCAGCATCGGCTACGATAGGTCGTCTTCGTAGGGCATGAGGTCAGCCAAGTAGCCTTTCTCCTTGAGCATGGCCTCGATCTCGTCGAGGGTCTGCTCGTCTTCCGCCGCGATGCGATGGAAGTGGTAGCCGCTCGTCACCGTTAGTAGTGGAAAGCTCTTGCCGCTCTCGATATCGTGCAGGTAGCGCTCAACATCGCGACGATTGCGGATGTCCAGGTCGGCCGTGATCTTACCGTACACGCGGTGATTGACGATCACGTTGAGCACGGCACCACCGGCGTCGACGATACTCGTGAGCTCATCGCCTGCCTGCTCCACGCCGTGGCGAACCTTGACCAAGCGCGTGGGAACAGCCGGACTGCTCGCCGCCTCCTGCAGCACGTAGCCGCGATTGGTCGCCACGATATCGTGCCCATCGGCGCGCAGCAGGGCGATGTCTTGCACGACAATCTGGCGGCTCACACCCACCTCACGAGCAAGTGCGCTGCCGGAGACGGGGCCCTTGGCTCGCTCGAGCACGCCCATGATGGCACGGCGACGCTCGCGGGCGTCCATTATTTACCGTCCAGCAGACGCAGGTGCTTAAGCGAGAGGTCGAGAATCGGCGCAGAGTGCGTCAGGGCGCCCGAGCTAATATAGTCGACACCCAGATCGGCCAGGGCGCGAATGTTGTCGGCGTCCACGTTGCCCGAACACTCGGTCTTGGCACGACCGGCGATAAGCTCGATAGCGGCCGCCATGTCGTCATGGGTCATATTGTCGAGCATGATAATGTCGGCACCGGCTTCCACGGCCTCGCGCACCATGTCCAGGTTCTCGCACTCGATCTCGACCGTCGCAGTAAACGATGCATGGGCGCGCGCCATCTCGATTGCACGCGTCACGCCGCCGGCGGCATCGATGTGGTTGTCCTTGAGCATGACGGCCGTCGACAGGTTGTAACGGTGGTTGCTGCCGCCGCCAATCTCAACCGCCGCCTTCTCAAACACGCGCATGCCCGGCGTGGTCTTGCGCGTATCGACGAGCACGGTCTTGGTGCCCTCGAGCGCCGCGGCCATCTGGTGCGTATAGGTAGCGATACCGCTCATGCGCTGCAGGTAGTTGAGTGCCACGCGCTCGCCCGAAAGCAGCACGCGCGCGTCGCCGCGCACCTGACCCACATGGTCGCCGGCGTGCACCTCGTCGCCATCGGCAACGTCGAGCAGCACCGAGCTCTGCGAATCCAGCAGTTCAAAGGTGCGGGCAAACACATCCAGGCCGGCAATGATGCCATCGGCCTTGGCGATAAGCTCCACCGTGGCGGGACGCGCCGTGGGGCACACGCTCGCCGTGCTCACGTCCTCAAACGTAATGTCCTCGCGCAGAGCCTGCAGAATCAGATCGTCGACGACGAGCTTCATGGTAATGGGATTCATGGTCTACTCCTCCACGGCCTGCGTGCCGGCGGCACGGGCCAAATCATCGATTGCCAGGGTGTCGGCGCCCAGGGCGCGATGACGGCCATCGAGCGCGGGATCGCCTGCCTGCTCCACGGCCAGTGACTCGCCGGTACGCATATACCACGCGGCGCGACGACCCCAGACCAGCGCCTCGAGCAGGCTGTTTGAAGCCAGGCGATTCTTGCCATGAACGCCGTTGCAGGCCGTCTCGCCGGCGGCGTAGAGCTCGGGCATCGAGGTGCGGCCGTCCTTGTCGACCCACACGCCGCCCATAAAGTAGTGCTGCGTGGGCGTAACGGGGATGGGCTCGTCCAAGATGTCGCGGCCGTCCTCCAGGCAGCGCGCGCGGATATTGGCAAAGTGCCCGGTCACCACGTCACGCTCGACGGGAGCAAAGCTCAGCCACTCGTGCTCGGTGTCATCCTGCTTCATCTGCTCGCGGATGGCGGCGGCGACCACATCGCGCGGCTGCAACTCGTCGGTAAAACGCTCGCCGGCGGCGTTGAGCAAAATCGCGCCCTCGCCGCGGCAGCTCTCGCTGATCAGGAACGTGCGACCCGGCTGCGGCGAGAACAGACCCGTGGGATGGATCTGCACGTAGTCCAGGTGCTCCATCTTAATGCCATGCTCCTGAGCGATGTAGCAGGCGTCGCCCGTGAGCTGCGGGTAGTTGGTCGAGTGGTCGTACACGCCGCCAATGCCACCCGTCGCCCACAGCGTGTGGCGGGCATGGATCTTAAACGGCTTACCGGCATGCACGCCCTCAACGGCATTTGCCAGCTCGTCGGCGGGGCGAACCGAGTTGTCCTCGTCCACGGCTACGGCGACGACGCCGGTGCACACCGTGGCGCCATCGCGCTCGCCCGTTAGGATGTCGGTCATGGCCACGTGCTCCAAAATCTGCACGTTATCCAGCTTGCGAACGGCCTGGAGCAGCTTGGTCGTGATCTCCTTGCCCGTAATGTCGGCATGGAAGGCGATGCGCGGGCGGCTGTGCGCGCCCTCGCGGGTAAAGTCGAGGCTGCCGTCGGCCTTGCGCTCAAAATCCACGCCCATCGCCAGCAGGTCGTTGATGACCGAGCGGCTCGAGCGAATCATGATGTCGACGCTCTCGCGGCGGTTCTCGTAGTGGCCGGCGTGCACGGTGTCCTCAAAGAAGGCATCGTAGTCCGAGCCCTCGGGCAGCACGCAGATGCCGCCCTGCGCGAGCATCGAATCGCACTCGTCGACAGCGCCCTTGGAGAGCATGATCACGCGCGTGCTCGTCGGCAGATTGAGGGCCGCGTACAGGCCCGCTACGCCGCAGCCGGCAATGACAACGTCGCACTCCATGTCGGGGTATTGTTTGGTTTCCACAGGAATCCTCTCCCTTGTAATGTGACATAAGGGACTGTCCCTCATGCCACATTGGCTTAGCGCGCCGCGTACTCGAGCATGCGGTCGAGCGTGAGCTTGGCCTGATCGGCCGCCTCGTCCGACACGCCAATCTGCACCTCGCCCTCGCCCGTCTCCAGGCAGCGCACGAGCTTTTCGAGCGTGATGAGATCCATGTTGACGCAGGTGGGCTGCACCGCGGGGAAATAGAACTTTTTGCCGGTGCCCTGGCAGCGGCGCTCGAGCTCGTAGAGCACGCCGCGAACCGTCACGATGATGAACTCACTCGCGTCCGACTCCTCGGCGTACTTGATGATGCCGGCGGTGGAGCCGATGTAGTCGGCCTCAGCAAGGACGTTGGCCTTGCACTCGGGGTGCGCCAGCACGAGCGCGTCGGGATGCGCCTCCTGCGCATCGACGATCTGCTCGACGGTGATGATGTGATGGCGCGGGCAGTAGCCGTTGTTGAGGATGACGTGCTTTTGGGGCACCTGCTCGGCCACAAAGCGGCCCAGGTTTTGGTCGGGAATGAACAAGATGTGCTGCTGCGGCAGCTCGGAGACAATCTTGACGGCGTTGGAGCTGGTAACGCACACGTCGCTCCAGCTCTTGATCTCGACCGTGGAGTTGACGTAGCACACCACGGCCAGGTCGTCGCCGTACTCGGCACGGGCAGCGTCGACCGTCTCGCGCTTGACCATATGAGCCATGGGGCAATCCGCGCCCGGCTCGGGCAGCAGCACGGTCTTAGTGGGATTGAGCAGCTTGGCGCTCTCGCCCATAAACTCCACGCCGCACAGCACGATAGTCTGCTGCGGCAAGCTCTTGGCGAGCTTTGCCAGGTAAAAGCTGTCGCCAACGAAATCGGCCACAGCCTGAACCTCGGGCGCCACGTAATAGTGCGCCAGGATCACCGCGTCGCGTTGGGTCTTAAGTTGCTGAATGGCCTCGACGAGCTCTGCGGGCACCAGTGCCGCGCGCTCCGTTGCCGTCGTTGCCGATGCCAGGCCGGCCGCGATATCGCGTGCAAGCTCCGATGCATCCATGTTCGCGCTCTGTGCCATCAAGGCCCCTCTCTTTTGGCGAATCTTGGGGCTTTAGTATGACACCTGGCTTTACAGCTGACAAGACAGCTGTAAACCTAGGTGTAAAGTTGAAATAAAGATTCAATTTCGGGCGGAGTTTTTTGTCCACGGGACGACCTAGCGGCGGCATAAAAAAGGGGTCCGGCTTGTCAGATCCGGACCCCTTAGGGACAGGGCAGCGACTAGGCGCGGCGCTTCATAGTCCACGCCAGCAGCAGAGCCGCCATGCCGGCAGCGAACACAGCACCAGCCATGACGTACGCGCTGTCGCCGGACTCAGGCAACGTCTCATTGCCAGCCTTCTTCTTAGGCTTGGAAGTCGTGGTCGTAGTAGTCGTGGTGGTCTGGCCAGGAGCGGGCTTGGCGGCCTCGGCGATGGTAAAGGTCGTCTCTGCCGTGCCCGTGGTCGAAACCACGCTCAGCTTATGCTCACCCACGCCGAGCGTCTTCACGAAGCTCGTCTTGAGCGTCACGATCGTGGAGCCCTCGGTGAGCACGTAGTTCTCGGCGTCGACTTCCTTGTCGTCGACCAGCACCTTCTGGAAGTACTTGATCGGCGCGTTCGAGCGGAAGCTCAGGTCCTTGGCGGCGTCGACCGTGATCGCCTGGCCTGCGCCCTCGATAATCGTGGGTGCCAGGATCGCGATGTCCTCGGTTGCACCCTTCTCGCCGCAAGCCGTGCACTCCTGGTGCCTCTCGCCCTTGGCCTCGGTGGTTGCCGGCTTGTCGACAATCCACTCAAAGGTATGCTCGGCCTTGTCGAGGACCTCGCCGCAACGGCAGATATGCCAGTGGTTCTTGGCGTCGTGCGCCCAGCCGGAGCCGTCGGGCTCGTGCTTGAGCACACCCTCGACCGTCACGTTCACATCGCCCTCAACGTCCTTGAGCTCATAGGTGCCGTCGTCGGCAAGCTTAACGGCCTTGCCGTTGACGTTGACGGCATAGTTCTTGCCCGTAAAGTACGCGCCGTCGATGCTGATGGCGAGCTTTGCGGAGCCGTGCCAGTCGAGCTCGGTTGCCGTCGAGGTGAGCGTGTAGCCCACCTGATTGCCCGGCAGCGTCACGACGAGCTTGCGGCCAGCCTTCACGGTAACCTCGGTAACGGCAGAGGCGTCGTAATTGGCCTTAGCCTGGTAGCGCACCTCGTACACGCCGGCGGCGAGGTTCTTGAGCTCAGTCACGTCCTTGCCCACGGCCTGGTACTCGGCGGCGCCTTGAGCGCGCCACTCCATGGTGCCGTCGACGCCCGTGATCTTGCCGTCCTTCTTGCCGCTCACGGTCTCGGCCTCGGCCTGGACCACCGGCGCGTCCTGCGCGGCATTCTTGATGGAGAACTCGCAGGCCAGGCCCTTGGTAGGCAGCGTGTAGTTGCCCGCGGCCTTACCCGTCAGCTCGGCGAGGGTCGCCGTATAGGCGCCGACCTCGGTCTGGGAACCGTCGACGAACGCGCCGAGGTCATCCTTGCCGATGACGTTGCCAAGCTCTGCCACGGGGCAGTGCTCCTTGCCGTCGTAGACAAACTCGCTGGTAACCCACGTCACGGTGAGCAGGCGCTGGTTGATGATGAACGTGCCATCGACGAACGTAATCGCGTAGTTGGGGTTCGCGCCCTCGGGCTGCATCAGCTGCAGAGCATAGCCGCCCTCGCGCACGTCGTCACAGTCTTCGCGCTCGATCTCGAGCTCAAGCGTATCGTCCCCGACGAGCTCGCCAGAGGTGACCGACCACTCAAAGACGGGGTCTTTCTCGCCGTAAATCTTGGAGGCGTCCTGAGCGGTGACCGTGATCGCGCGCGGCGTAACCTCGAGCGTCACCTGTCCCTCGACCGTCGCACCGCCGATCATCACCTTATAGGCAACGCCCAGCGTGCCTGCGTCCTTGATCTCGGGGGCAGTGGTAGACCAGGTCTTGCCGTCGTCGATGCTGTACTCGGCCGTCGCACCCTCGGGCAGCGCCGAAGCATTGACCGTGTGATACGCGCCGTCGTATTCGCCGGTGTAACCGGAGATAGCAGCAGCCGGAATCACCTCGGAGGCAAGGGCGTACCCGCAGACGACGCACTGACGGTGACCGAAGCCCTCCTCGGTCGCCGTGGGAGGCGTGTCGACAACCCACGTAAAGGTGTGCGCAGCCTCGTCAATCTTGCCGCCGCAAGTGCACTCATGCCAGTGCACATTGTCGTCGGAGATCCACTTATCGCTCACAGCCTCGTGCTTGCGCACGCCCTCGACCGTCACCCTCACGTCGCCCTCGACGTCCTGGACGATGAACTCGCCGCGCTCGTTGAGCGTCACGACGGAATCGTTGACCTTAACGACGTAGGCGGAGGGATCGGCGAAGTAACCGTCCTCGATGCTGATAGCGAAGGTGGCAGAGCCATGCCAGTCGAGCTCGGTCGCGTCAGCCGTGAGCTTGTATCCGACCTGTTCGGCGGGCAGTGCCACAGCGAGCTTGCGGCCTGTGGCAACCGTAACCTTGGTCGCGGCGGAGGCTTCGTGGTCGTCATCGGCGCGGTAGCGCACTTCGTACGTGCCCGCGGCAAGACCGCTGAGCTCGGTCGCGCCTTCGGGCACAGCCTGATACTCACCCGAGTCCTTGGCACGCCACTCCATAGCGGCGTCGACGCCCGTGATCCTGCCGTCAGCCTTGGCGCTGACGGTCTCAGCCACACCTTGGACCACCGGCGCGCCCTTGGGCGCCTTCTTGATGGAGAACTCGCACGTCAGACCCGTGGCCGGCAGCTTGTAGTTGCCCTTGTCGGCGCCCGTCAGCTCGGTGATCTCCGCCGTGTAGGCGCCGGCCTTGACCGCAGCACCGTCGACATACGCGGAGACGTCGTCATCGCCGATGACGTTGCCGAGCTCCGCCTCGGGGCAATGCTTCTCGCCGTCGTAGGTGAACTCGGTGGTGGCGTCCCACTCCACGGTGAGCTCGCGCTTGTCGATGGTGAACTTGCCATCAACGAACGTAATCTCGTAGTTGGGGTTGGCGCCCTCGAGCTGCGTCGCCGTCACGGCGTAACCGCCCTTGCGCACGGTCTCGCCGGCCTTGCGGGAGACGGTGGTACCCTCAAGGGACTCGCCCTCGACGAGCTCGCCCTTGGTAACCTTCCAGCCCAGTTCGGGATCATCGTTGCCGTACGTCTTAGAGGCATCGGATGCCGTCACGGTAACCTTGCGCGGCGTCACCACAAGCTCTGCCTCGCCCTCGATAGCGGCTCCGTCGACGCTCGCGCTGTATTTGAACGGCAGGGTGCCGACGTCCTTGATCTCGGGAGCGGAGGTAGACCAATTGACGCCACCGTCGATGCTGTACGTGACCGCCGTGCCCTCGGGCAGGGCCGAGACATCGGCAGTGTGGACCTTGCCGTCATACTCGCCGGAATAGCCGGCAACAGAGGCTGCCGGGATTACAACCTTATCGGAGGAGTTGTAGTCACAGACAGTGCAGTGCAAATGTTTGGATCCAGGCTTCTCGACCGTAGGCTTCTCGTCAATTACCCACTCGAAGGAATGCTCGGCAACGTCAATCCGCTCTCCGCACGTGCAAACATGCCAGTGAGAAGAACCGTCGCTCTTCCAGCCGGTACCATCGGGCTCGTGCTTGACGATGCCCTCGACGGTAATCACGGTGTCTTTCTCAACCTTAGACAGTTTGTAAACACCCTGCTCGCTGGGTTTGATGGTCTCGCCGTTTACCTTAACAGCAAGACCCTTGGTCGCGTAATAGCCGTCCGCGACCGTAAGCTTAAGCGTCGCAGAACCATGCCAGTCGAGCTCGGTCGCGTCAGCCGTGAGCGTGTAGCCCGTCTGCTCGGCCGGCAACGTCAGCTTAAGCTTAGGCCCAGCGGCGATGGTAACGGTAACGATCTCGGAGGCTTCATAATTCGTCGTCGCCCCGTAGCACAGGCGATATGAACCAGGCGCCAGATTCTCAAGCTTGTCGCCATCGACCAAATCACTTGCCTTGATGAACATCATCTGCTTGCTAGGCTTGCCCAGCATCATCGATGTATCAACGCCCTCAATCTTACCGTCGTGTTTACCACTCACGGTCTCCGCTGTCGCCTTTACATTGGGAGCACTGTCCCGTTTGGCCTTGGCGATAGCGTACGTGCATTCACTGCCCGAGGGCTTGCGGTAATTAGAGAGAACCTTATCCTCACCGACGAGCCCAGTCACCTTCGCCGTATACGTGCCGGCATTTACCTTTGCGGCGTCAGTGACTTTGAGAGACACGTCGTCGCCGTTAACCAGATTGGTTATCTCTGCCGTGGGGCCCTGCTCTTGGCCGTTGTAAACGTATTGACCAACATTCCACGTCACCTCGATAGTGCGACGTGTGATGGTGAACTCGCCTGCCTCAAACGTAATGTCGTAATTAGCGTTGGCACCCTCTTCCTGAGAAGCCGTCACCTTGTACGTCTTATAACCGGTCAGGACATTCTCGCCCTCATCGCGCTTGTACGTAATACCGGAAAGCGTATCGCCCTCCATAAGAGAACCAGCCGTCACTTTATAGGTAAAGTCGGGATCCGGATCGCCATACGTTTTAGAAGCAGTAGCAGGCTCCACCGTAATCGGGCACGGCGTCACCTCGAGCGTCACCTGTCCCTTGATGTCAGAAGCACCAGGGGTGGTCACCTTATAGTCGACCGTGGTCTTGCCGACGTTTTTGATTGTAGGAGCATCCGTTTTCCACGTGATGCCACCGTCTATGCTGAACTGAGCCGTCGCGCCAGCCTTAAGGTCAACGCTCACGGCATGCTCGTTGCCGTCATACACGCCGACATAACCGCCGATGCACGCCGGAGGAATCTCCTCCTCGCGCAGGACATAGCCGCACGTGGAGCATTGATACCGCTTTAGACCGGGCTTCTCGGTGGTGGGAGCCGTGACTTCCTCCCAGCAGAACTCATGCTTGCCTTTGTTAATTTTCTCTTTGCAACGACACACCTGCCAGTGGGTGCCATCTGAGCCCTCGGTCTTATACCAAGTACCGTCCTTCGACGCGCAAGGACCCTCCGCGATTGTGAAGACGTTGGCCTTCGAAGGATAGTGGTTGTTGTCCTCCTTAAAGCGCACCTCGTACATCTCGGCGGACAAATTGTCGATTGAAGTTTCACCAGCAGGGACGGATTTCCAGCTTTTGGCCCCGAATTTTTTCCACTCATAGGTCTCATTCAGGTTGGAAAGCGACCCGTCATTGAGGAAATGCGCGCTTTCGTCCTTGACCTTGACACCCGTGCCAGCGCTAGCGATATAACGCCACGGAACAGGCTGGTCGGCAGGCTCGATCTCGATCTTAACCGATCCGCTCTTTGTCACATAGCCATTCGCGGTGATGCGGTAATTGACCGTTACGGCGCAAACGTCTCCGTCATCGTACTGGACATCTGTAAAGCTCGGTGGCTCCGTTGTCCATTTGTCGCTCCCATCAACGTTGTACTCGATCTTCATGTCGGCAGGAGCATTTTCCACCGAGATGTTGACGCCATGCGGCTGCCCGTCATAGCGGCCTTCGAATCCCTTGGCCGTCACGTTCTCGAACTGCGTGCCCGTGATGGTCCAGCGTGCAAATGCCGAGCCCGTGTAGTTACCCTTGCCTTTGATATAGGCCAAGTAGTACGGGTAATAGGAATTGGAACTGGGAGGATCGATCGCGCTCACCGTGCTATACGACGGATCATTATCAATCTCGTAGTCGTCGCCCTTGACAAAGTACGACCAGCTTTGAGTGTCGTAGTTGTAGACCTTAACAGAGAAGCTCGGCGTAATCGTCTTACCCGTCCACGGGTACGCACGAACTGTCTCACCATTGATCTTGGTGTCTTCTCCGCCATTATTGAATTCAAACGTGAGCCCGCTGACCTTGTTCAGCTCTAGCGGCCTAATCTGGAACTCGCGAGTAAGCGTCAGGTCGCCCTCTTGACCCTCGACCTTAACCGTAGACTCGATACGGTAAATCCCCGCATCGGTAGGGACATACTCCAGCGGCTTGCCGGCGCTGTCGCCCCAGTTCGAAAGCTTGTAATACTGAGACCCGGAGATACGTACGCCTCCCGTCGAGACGATATCGTCTCGAGCGTAGCCGCCCTTATTCGACATCGTCAGCGTTGGAGTGACTTCACTGCCGCTGTATGTAACGCCCAACTTTCCCTCATCCGGCGTTGCCCCATCGATGCCCAGCTCGACGGCATAACCATTTTTGTAGTTGCAATCGCTCGGGCGCATCTTACCGGAGCAGGTGACCTTCAGCTGATATGAGCTGTTGGCGGCCTTTTCCACCGACCACACATGCTCATGCGGCAGGCGTGAGGCGTACACATATCCGTCGTCCGTCTTTCCAATGCCGACGCTCGGGTCGTCCGTCGTGACACGGGCGAGCAGGTCGCTCTTTTCGATGCCGCAGGTGCCAAGTTTCCACTGCGTGCCCGTATAGGCACCCAGCTGATCATCCTTGAGCGACAGCTGGACCTTGCCCGTGAAGGTATCGGCAATGTTCAATTTGCTGAGATAATAAATCCCCGGGGGTATCGAATGCGAGTCCTCGGGCGCCTTTATCGCCTTTAGTAGTAATGGTCGTATTACCGGCAAGCGTCACCATTCCGCGAGCATACACAGTGTTTCGACGCGTGTTCGCATCGGCATAGTAGTACGTGCCCTCTGCATAAGTGTCGCTCACCTGTGTATTGTTGAGCGTGCATGTCGAATTTTTAGCAACCGCGATTGCACTCGTCATGACCATGTCCTGCGTATAGTTCGCCGCTTCTTGCGTCGATGTGATGGCACAACCGTTCAGCGCAACGTCCGCATTATTGACAACAATGTTGCCAGCATGGGTATGCTCATTTTTATCCTGCACTGCAAGTTCTTTGCACCAGATCGATTCTTGGTGATTGTTCTTGAAGGTGCAGCTGTTGAGCACGACCTTGGGCTTGCATCCGCGGCCCACGACACTTAGCGCACCAGCACAGTCATCTCTATTATTCGTAAATTCACAGTTGCTGAACGTGACATTCAGACTCTTTGCACCGTTCGCCGAGCTGAGAATCGTAATCGGCGCCGGAGAGGCTTCATATTTAGTTTTGTCGTTGCCGTATTGGCTACCGCCGCCACCATAAGACGCATAGTTCCCTGTGCAATTCCAGTTGCTGACCTTGACATTGTCGAAAGTCGCCGTTTCGCCATCGGCCATCGTGCCGTACAGCGCAATTGCCCTCTTAGACTCCCCTGAGGTTACCGTCTTAAGCTCGATGCCGGAAACCTTAAGGTTCAGGCTGTTGGAGACCCTGTTTTTATCGGCGCCATCGCCGTAACCGTCTCTTCTGCCGGCATTGTCGGACAAAAAGCTCTTGCCGTTGCAATAGACGGGAGTCCTGCCATTCCCGTTGGTTCCAATGAACTCGATATAGCCACCCTCGAGCACAAAAAGCTCGTCGTAACCGCTAGCCCTTTTATCCTTAATGGAACCAGGCCAGCGACCTTGCTGTGCATTCTCGGTGAGATATATGCGCGTCGGATTTTGCTCGGTACCGCCCTTTACGACGTAGTGGTTGATCTCGATCTCTCCGCCAACAACGTAATCCTCACCCGCCTCGAGCGTCACCGTGTCGGCAACGTAGGGGTTGGTGCTCTCTGTTTGGGCTATCTTCACATTCGAAGGAATATCCGCCGTAGTCGCCGCCTCAGCCACCGCCGGCGACGCCACGAGTGCACACGCCACGGTGGCGATACCAAGCAGGCGCGTCAGCACAGCGCGCATCCCCATCTTCTTCTCCCTCATCGTAGCTCCCCTTACCCTTATGCTTTTGCGATGTTCGCTATCGCATGGCGCCGGCGGTCGGCATGATTCCCCGTCCGACCGCCGGCATCGATTGACATGTGTATCCATGGAGTATTGTGCAGCCGCCAAAACTGACGCCCTGCCGCATGGCGCGAGTTGCACGCCGTGGGGCGCAAATGGGACACGCCTCCGCGAGCGGTCCGCACCCAATGTGGCAAAATCGAACTACTAAGGGGGCTCAGAATGCTCAAGATTATTGCCTGCGACGACGACGTCGCTTTTCTAGATAGACTGCACCGGATGATCGACCGTTGGTCGACCGAAACGGGCACGGCGGTTGATGTTGCGCTCGTCACGCGCGGCGAGGACCTGCTGGCCCGCCATGCCGCATCGCGCGCCGACATCATCCTGCTCGACATGATCATGCCACTCGTCAACGGCATGGACACCGCGCGCGAATTGCGCCAGGCCGATACCGCCGTGCGCCTGGTGTTTCTCACCTCATCGCCCGAGTTTGCACTGGAGTCCTACGAGGTCCGCGCCTTCGACTATCTGCTCAAGCCCGTGTCTTACGAACGCCTGGCACAGCTACTCGACGAGCTTTCGAGCATGCGCCCGGCGGCAACCGACGAGCTCGTAATCAAAACGTCCTTTGGCTACCACGCCCTGCGCCTGTCTGACATCGAATATGCCGAGGCGCGCAACAAGCACGTGGTCTTCCACCAGCGCGACGGACGCGATATCGAGGCACTCGAGTCGTTCCGCAGCGTCGAGGACCGCTTGGAGCAAAACACAGTCTTCTTTAAATGCCACCGCAGCTACCAGGTCAACCTGCGCAATATCGATCACTTTGACCGCACGGACATCGTCATGCGCTCGGGTGCGTGCATCCCGCTTTCGCGCAGCTGCAAGCAGGGATTCCAAGACGCCTACTTTGCGGTTCGCTTTGAGGGTGGGAGACACTGATGGTCTCCTCGGTCGAAATGGTCCTTTGGGCAATCCACCACGCCACGACGCTGCTCTTTGGCGTCTTTGCCTCGGCGGCGCTGTGCGGTATCGAGATCAACCGGCGTCATACGCTTGAACTAGTGCTGGTCGGTGCCGTAACCGGATGCGCATTTGGCCTCGCCAATGCCGTCGGCGGCGAGCTTTTCGCCCGCCAGGTATATCCGCTCGTCGTGCATCTGCCGCTCGTCATCTATTTGTGTGCGCGCTACCGCCTGAGCCCGCTGCTTGCCGCGCTCGGCATTACGAGTGCTTATCTGAGCTGCCAGTTCAGCAATTGGATGGGCATCGCCGCCTTTGCCGCAACCGATTCGCAGATCGCGTACTATCTGGCGCGTATCGCGACCACACTCGCCGTCTTTGCCGTCCTGTTGCATTGGGCCGGCGACATCGGTCCGCGCTTGGCGATTAAAAGCACCACCGAGCTGGGCATCCTTTTAATCCTGCCGCTCGTCTATTACGTCTTTGACTATGCCACCAACGTCTACACCACGCTGTTCCACTCGGGCTCGGTGGTGACGGTTGAGTTTTTGGCATTTGCGCTCTGTGCCTTCTATCTTATGTTTCTTGCCGTTTACCTGCGCGAATACGAAGAAAAGGAAACCGCCGAGCGAGAGCGCTGGATGCTCGAAACCCGCGACAGCGCCGCCATTAAAGAGCTCGAGGCCTGGCGTCAATCTGGGCGCGAGCTGTCGATTCTTCGCCACGATATGCGCCACTTCCTACGCGGCCTGGCCGCTTTAATTGAGGAGGGCCACACCGACGAGGCGCTCAAACGCATCGACGAACTCTGCGAAGCCGGCGACCGCACCGCCGTACGCCGCTTCTGTGCCAACGAGACCGTAAACATCGCGCTTTCGTCATTTAACTCGGATATCAATAGAAACGGCATTATCGCTAACCTGCGCGCCGCCGTACCCGAAACCGTCCACGTAGGTGACGCCGACCTGTTTAGCGTGCTCTCAAATGCCTTGGAAAACGCTATCACCGCCGCAAGCACCGCACCCCAAGGAAAGCGCTTCGTCGACTTTGACCTGCGATTAGAGGACGGCCAGCTGCTGCTGTTAGTTTCCAACACGTTTGACCGCGCGCCGCGCATGGTCGACGGCATGCCCGTGACCCGGCATGCGGGCCACGGCTTTGGCACCAAGAGCATCAAACTTGCCGTGGAACGCATGAACGGCAACTGTCAGTTCCGCATTAACGGCGATCGGTTTGAGCTGCGCGCTGTGATGTAAGGGCGCGGGCGCGACGGATTTGTGTTCCGCGGGTACGGCTCGCCCGCTCGGGGTCGTTTGTCGACGTGGGCTCGCTACAGCGGAGCGGCCGCCGGGGTCAGCTGCTTGATGTATGCCCACATGCGCTGCTTGGCGGCTTTGTCAGTGAGCGCCGCCTCAAAGCCGTCGAGTGCGAGCACGCGGCGGCCCTGCACATGGGCGACCAGGCCGGGCTTGAGCATGGCGGTGTCGAAGTCATCGATCGCCACGAGCATATCGGCGTAGGTCTCGCGCATGGCGTCAGCCGCGTTGTTGTCGAGCAGTAGCACCGCCTCGGGGTCCAAAGCCTCAAGCGCCTCACGGAACAGCTCGCACGGCAGAGTCTCGCCCACCGCGACCGCTCCGTCACCCACGCCGGCGACGCTTGCCAGCACGCAAAAATCCTCGGGCGCGTAGCCGATGGCCCCAAGCGCCTTGCGCAACGCCGCGCCATCCGGGCCGGCGGCAAGCTCGCCACCCGAACGCTCGGCCTCATCCAAATCGCCTTTGACCAGCACGATCGGCGAGCACGCGTTGCCCGCGATACGCACGCCACGACCCGCGAGCGATGCGAGCTCTTGCTCGGCCGCCTGGGCGATGGCTTCTTTTTTCTGGCTTTGTGACGTGGGCATGCGCTCTCCAATCGTTTGCGTGCCCACCATTATATAAAAGAGCCGCCCGCGAGTGGTTGCTTTGCGGGCGGCTGGGTATAAGCACGGTCGTACTGAGTTTTACGCGGCCGAGCCGCGTCGCATTATGGAGGTCACCATGGCTGACATTAATCAGATTACCCCCGAGAACTTCGATTCCATCGTTAACGACAGCCTGCCCGTGCTGGTCGATTTTTGGGCACCGTGGTGCGGGCCCTGTCGATCCCTCTCGCCCATCGTTGACGAGGTTGCCGATGAGCTGGCGGGCAAGCTTGCCGTTGCCAAATGCAACGTCGACGACAACCAGGACCTGGCCATGAAGTATGGCGTCATGAGCATCCCCACGCTGATTGTGTTTAAGAACGGCGAGGAGATTGACCGCTCGGTTGGCGCTCTACCCAAGGCGAGGCTGCAGGCGCTGCTGGAGAAGCACCTGTAATACGCTTGTTACTTACCCGCCGTCTATGAGCGCTTTTGCACCGCTCGCCGGACTTCTGGATGCACCGAGTGCAACCACGGATAGTATGGTAGTCACAAACAGCCCCCAGTGAACGGGTGCGGGTCGCACAGACTCGTACCCGTTTTCTTATGCAGCTGCGCACAGAGCGGGCGTAGTAAAATCTGAACCACTGAACTGCCCCATACAAAAGGAGATTTTCCATGCATGATGTTGGAATGAACATGAGCCAGCTTGCCATGAGCGTCAAGCAGGTCGACGACACCATCGAGCTCGCTCACGAGTGGAGCCATCAACTGCTGCATGCGACCGAGAATTTTGACATGGAGCGCATCGGCGCCAAGCTCGAGGCAGCCATGGCCGCGCTGCACGAGGCCCACGACGCACTCGAGGGCTACGAAGAGGCCATCGAGACCGACCACAACTCCGTCGGCTCCGTGAAGCTGGTGTAAAGTGGCCGAACACGAGCACGGCTGCGAGTACGAGCACGAGCATCCGCACGGGGCGGACGGTGACGCGGGCTGCCACTGTAGTGGCTCCGGCTCCGATCTGGTCCGCTTTTCGGTTACCGCACCGGACGACCTGCTGCGCCGTTTTGACGAACAGATCGCGCGCCGCGGCGACGTGGCCAACCGCTCCGAGGCCGTGCGCGACCTGATTCGCGCCTCGATTGCCAAGGAGCAGATGCGAACGCCCGACGAGCAGGTCATCGGGTCGCTCACCATGATTTACGACCATCACACCGGCGACCTGACGCGCCGCCTGGACGAGGTGCAGCACGACTACACCGATGAAATCGTATCGACCATGCACGTGCATCTGGATCACCACAACTGCTTGGAGATCCTGGCGCTCAAAGGTCGCGGCGAGCGCGTCTACGAACTAGCCGACCGCCTGCTGGGCCTGCGCGGCGTTAAGCACGGCGAGCTCACGTGCGCCGCCACCAAGCAGAGCCTGGAGCTGTAACAGCACACATTTCAACGAAGGAGGGTCGCATGCGGCATGCGCATATCCATGTAACGGGCATTGTGCAGGGCGTTGGCATGCGGCCGTTTGTGTATCGCGAGGCCATGGCGCATGGCATTTGCGGATGGGTGCTCAACGCGGGCGACGGCGTGCATATCGAGGCGCACGCTCCGGCCGATGCGCTCGATGCTTTTGTTGCCGCGCTTTCTGAGCATGCGCCCGCGGCGGCTCGCGTTGAGCGAGTCGATATTGCGGATTTGGAGCCTAGCGGCTGGAGCACTGCCAATGAGCAGGGCTTTCACATTGTGGCATCGCAGGACCAGACCGCGCACACCACACTTGTCTCGCCCGATATCGCTACCTGTGACGATTGCCTGCGCGAGCTGTTCGACCCCGCCGACCGACGCTATCACTACCCCTTTATCAACTGCACCAACTGCGGGCCGCGCTTTACCATCATCCGGTCGCTGCCCTATGACCGAGCGGCCACCTCGATGGATCGCTTTCCCATGTGCCCCGCCTGCGCCGCAGAGTATGCCGATCCACTCGACCGTCGCTTTCACGCACAGCCCGATGCCTGCTTTGATTGCGGGCCGCATATTACGTGGCGCGAGGCTGTGAACGGCGATGCGTGCGGGAATTCGTCCGCGACACCGGCCGTCGGCACCACATGCGAGGCCAGCGACGCCATTATCGAGCGCTGCGTTGAGCTGCTGGCCAGCGGTGGCATCGTCGCCATCAAGGGCCTGGGCGGATTCCATCTATCCTGTGACGCTGCCAACGAGCAGGCGGTGACCGAGTTACGCCGTCGCAAACGCCGCAGCAACAAACCACTTGCCGTCATGGTGCGCAGTCTTGCTGATACCGAGCGCCTGTGTCATATCGACGATGCTGAACGCGATCTGCTCGCTGGCAGTATCCGCCCCATTGTGCTGCTGCGCCGGCGTGCTGTTTGCGGGAGCGACGGCTCCCCCGACGCCCTCGCGCTCGCGCCGTCCGTCGCGCACGACCTGCCCGAGCTTGGCGTTATGCTCCCCTACACCCCGCTTCAGCATCTGTTGCTTGCCGCGGCAGAAGCCCGCGGTATGTACGCGCTCGTCATGACCAGCGGAAACCTGAGCGAAGAGCCCATCGAGACCGATGACGATCTTGCCTGGGAACACCTCGTTGCCGCCGGCATCGCCGACGCGTTGCTCGGTAACGACCGCGCGATCCTCTCGCGCTACGACGACTCTGTAGTACGCGTGGTCGACGGCGCCGTTATGCCCGTGCGCCGCGCTCGCGGATATGCACCCCAGCCGCTGCCGTTGCCGGCGCTCGACGGCGCTCCGTCCTGCGTGCTCGCCTGCGGGCCACAACAAAAGGCCACGATTGCGCTTACGCGTGAAGGGACGAACGGCGAGGCAACCTGTTTTGTGTCGCAGTATATCGGCGATGTTGAAAACGGCGGGACCTTCGATGCCTGGAACGCCGCGCGCACGCGCTTGGAAGATCTCTTTGACTTGGCGCCCGCCGCCTTGGCCTGCGATTTACACCCCAGCTATCTATCGGGCCAATGGGCGCGCGAGCAGGCACAAAAATGCAATCTGCCGCTCGTCGAGGTGCAGCACCATCATGCGCATATCGCGAGCGTAATGGCCGAGGCCATCGCCGCGGGCCAGCTTACAACCGACGCGCGCGTCCTTGGCATCGCCTTTGACGGCACCGGCGCCGGCACCGATGGGACCATTTGGGGCGGCGAGTTTCTTGTTGCCAGCCTTGGCGGCTTTGGGCGCGCCGCGCATTTGCGCACCTGGGCGCTCCCCGGCGGGGCGGCCTCCGTGCGCGATGCCCGCCGCAACGCCTTTGCCCTGCTCAGTGAGCTCGGCCTGCTCGAGCACCCAGGTGCCGCTCGGCTTTTGGACAGTCTCGACGAGCAAACGCGCAGCGTGACAGCCACCATGATCGAGCGCGGCATCAACAGCCCGCATACCAGCAGCATGGGACGTCTCTTTGATGCCGCGGCAGCGATTCTGAGCATCTGCGACAAGGCAACCTACGAGGGCGAACCCGCCATAGAACTCGAAGCCGCCGCCTGGCGCGCGCTCGACAACGAAATCACCCATTTTCCCGACGACAACGCCGACTATTTCGCATCTGGCCCATCGTGGCTAGACGGCCCCTATGTTCTGGACCAGAAAGCACTCTTTGAGGCACTTTTGGGAGGAATTGAAGCCGGAGCGCCCGCCAACAGGCTCGCACTCGACTTCCATGTCGCCGTCGCGCGCTCCTCGGCGCGCATCGCCAGCGATATCTGCGTGCACGAGGGCATCGACACCGTCGCGCTCTCGGGCGGCGTGTTCATGAACCGACTTCTGCTTCAGCTCCTCGCCCGCAAGCTTAAAGACGCAGGCCTTACGGTCTTGATTCCCCAAACCGTGCCCGTTAACGACGGCTGCATCGCCTACGGTCAGGCGGCAGTCGCACGCACTCGCCTCGCACAGGTCGCACCGCAATAGGCTGTTCGGCCAGCCCGCAAGCCGCCGTCTCACAGGTGTAGCGCGTTTGCCCGCAGCGCCCGCGAGCGCTACCATCAACTGATGGATTATTGAGCGCCCGTCCAGCGCAAAGCGTATAAAAGGGGAACAATATGTGCCTTGCCGTTCCCGGTAAAGTAGTCAAACGCGACGACGACCTCAAGGCCACCGTCGACATGATGGGCATCGAGCGCCCCGTGTCGCTGCGACTCGTGCCGACGGCGCAGGTTGGCGACTATATTCTCGTACACGCCGGCTTTGGCATCCAGATCGTCGACGAGCAGGAAGCACAGGAAACGCTCGAGCTTGTTAATGCCATGTCCGAGCTGGTCGAAGAAGACCAGCTTGCCACCAACCCGGCGGAGGCTTACTAGTGGCGCCCGAACAACCGGCTCGCTCCGGTATCGACTTCTCGGCATTCCGCAATCCCAAGCTGGCTCGCGAGCTCATCGAGCGCATTCATGAGCTTGTCGGCGACCGCGCCATCAACCTTATGGAAGTCTGCGGCACGCATACCGTGAGCATCGGGCGCTATGGCTTTCGCTCCATTATGCCGGCCGGGCTCAAGCTGCTGAGCGGCCCGGGCTGCCCCGTCTGCGTCACCGCCAACCGCGACATCGACCACGCAATCGCGCTCGCCAACATAGACGGCGCCATCATCACCACCTTTGGCGACATGATGCGCGTGCCCGGATCATCCACCTCGCTCGCTGCGCAAAAAGCGGCAGGGCGTGACATTCGCATCGTCTACTCCCCGCTCGACGCGCTCGACATTGCCGAGCAAAACCCCGATCGCCCGGTCATTTTTATGGGCGTGGGCTTTGAGACCACAACGCCCACCATCGCCGCCGCCATCTTGGAGGCCGAAGCGCGCGGGCTTTTGAACTTCTCGGTCTATTGCGCCCACAAGACCACGCCGCCGGCGCTGCGCGCCATCGCCAACGATCCCGAGACCGCCATCGACGGCTTTATCCTGCCGGGACACGTCGCCACCATCACGGGCTTAGCCCCCTTTGGCTTTTTGGTCGACGAGTTCAATACCCCGGGCGTGGTCACAGGATTTGAACCGGTCGATATCCTGCAGGGCATCTGTATGCTGGTCCAGATGGTTGTCGAGGACAGGCCCGCAATCGACAACGCCTACCGTCGCGGCGTCAATGCCGACGGCAATCCCGTGGCGCGCCAGCTGGTCGAGCAGGTATTTGAGCCGTGCGATACCACATGGCGCGGGCTGGGGCTGATTGCCAACTCGGGTCTTTCCATCCGCCCCGAGTTCTCGCGCTTTGATGCCCGTGCTCGCTTTGACGTGCCCGTTGAGGCGACGGTCGAGCCGCGCGGGTGCCGCTGCGGCGACGTGCTGCGCGGGGCCATTGCGCCGAGCAGCTGCCCGCTCTTTGGCCGCACCTGCACGCCCGAGCACCCCGTCGGCCCGTGCATGGTGAGCTCCGAGGGCAGCTGCGCGGCGTACTACCGCTACCGCGACTAGCCCGGACACACCCACACACCGGCACCACCCACGATTGGAGTTTTCGATATGTCCCGTACTGCCACCGATAGCACCGTCCTGTTGGGCCACGGCTCTGGCGGTCAGATGATGAAACGCATCATCGATGAGGTCTTTCTGGATGCATTTGGGTCGCCCGAGCTGCTCGAAGGCAACGACGCCGGCGTCGCCGCGCTGCCCGCGAGCGGGCGCATAGCCATGTCGACTGACAGCTTTGTAGTCTCGCCGCAGTTCTTCCCCGGTGGCAACATCGGCCGCCTCGCCGTGTGCGGAACCGTTAACGACGTCGCGACCTCGGGCGCCAACGTGCGCTACCTGTCGTGTGGCTTTATCCTCGAAGAGGGCTATCCCATGGATAAGCTCCACCAGATTGTGCAGACGATGGCCGAGACAGCACGTGAGGCGGGCGTGTCCATAATCACGGGCGACACCAAGGTGGTCGAGCGCGGCGGGGCCGACGGCGTCTACATCAATACCGCCGGCGTGGGCGAGGTTCCCACGGGCGTGGCGCTCAGCGGCGCCAACTGCCAGCCCGGCGACGTTATCCTGGTGTCGGGCACACTGGGTGACCACGGTATCGCCATCATGAGCCAACGCGAGGGCCTGGCGTTTTCGAGCACGATCGAAAGCGATGCCGCGCCGCTCAACCACCTGATTGCCGACGTTTTGGCCGCAGCGCCCGGCACGCGCTGCTTTCGCGACCCCACGCGCGGTGGCCTGGCGTCCACACTCAACGAGTTTGCCCAGGCCAGCGGTGTTGCCATGGAGGTCGACGAAGATGCCGTGCCCGTGCGTCCCGACGTGCAGGCCGCCTGCGAAATGCTCGGCTACGATGTGCTGCAGGTGGCAAACGAGGGCAAGATGGTTGCCGTCGTGCCGGCCGAGCAAGCCGATGCCGCGCTGGCCGCCATGCGCGCCGCCCGCTACGGCGAGAATGCCGCCGTCATCGGTCGCGTGCTGCCACTTGCCGAGGGCGCCCGTCCCGCCGTGCGCGTGCGCACCGGCTGGGGCTCGACCCGCATCCTCGACATGCTCGTGGGAGAGCAGCTGCCGAGGATTTGCTAGGGTGGAACCGCACGGTCGGCGCGATGTGACCTGATATCCCTGGAGATGTTCAGATTCCAAGCACGCCCAACGCGGAAGCCCAGTATTATGGGGTGCGTTTTGAAACCCAATGACGGGAGCTTTCATGGCAACAGCTTTTTCTCATGTGATCTTTGACCTGGACGGCACCATCCTCAACACGCTCGAGGACCTGGCGGCCGCCGGCAACCATACCTGCGAGATGCACGGCTGGCCCACGTTTGCCGTAGACGAGTACCGCTACAAGGTGGGAAACGGCATGCTCAAGCTGGTTGAGCGCTTTATGCCTGCCGAGTATGCGGGCGACGGCCGTATGTTTGAGCAGACGCTTGCCGAGTTTAGGGCTTACTACGGCGAGCACAAGGAGGACCACACCGCCCCCTATGCCGGCACAATCGAGATGCTCGACCGCCTGCGTGCCGCGGGCGTGCAGCTTGCCGTGCTCACCAACAAGGACCACATCTCGGCGGCTCCGCTTATCGAGAAGTATTTTGGTTCCGAGCGCTTTGCGCTGGTACAGGGCCGTGTCGATGCGTTTCCGCCCAAGCCCGAAGCACCCGTCACGCTACATGTGATGGAGGAGCTGGGCGCCAATCCGGCAACCACGCTCTATGTGGGCGATTCCAATGTCGATATCCTGACCGGCCACAACGCCGGCCTTAAGAGTGCGGGCGTCAGCTGGGGCTTCCGCGGCCGCGCAGAGCTGGAAGCCGCCGGCGCCGACTACGTGGTGGACACCCAGGCAGAGCTCGCGGCGCTAATTCTGGGCGAGTAACGAGCGACACTGCTTAACGCAGCTGCGACAATTCTTCCGCGCGGAAAGCGCATCCCGTTTTGGAGCTCCGGAATGGGATGCGCTTTCCGTTTGAGGCGCGTCGGAGAAACGGCATCCCGTTTCAGAGCAATATTCCGGGTCGCACTTTCCGCAACCCACCCCATCCGGAAAATGCGACCCACTATTCGGCCAAAAACCGGGTCGCGGTTTCCCAAGCACTCGATGCAACGCCGGCACAAGGAGTGTCCCCAACTGCCGGCAGAAAAGGAACGTCCCCAGCTGCCGCCTTCGGCAGCGATGGCAACGCCACAGGTACAAGCGCCACTTTAAGCCAGCCAAGGGAACGACGTTGTTTTGGCAACGACAGCGAAAGCCCGCCAGAGCGAGCAAGGTGCCTTGAAACAAGGCGGCATTGACCTTTTGGTCATGCCGCCGAAGTTGAAAGGCAGATTGCCGCTCTGGCGGGCTTGCAGCGTCGAGCAGTTGCGGCGTTTGGTAAAACGCCGCAACGAACTAGCTCAGCATTGCATCCATCATCTCGGAGTTGACGGAGTCGTCGGCAGACCACTCGCCGTCGTCGTTGCAGGTGTACTTGAAGATAACCGTGGTCTTCCTGGGCTCGGTGGCCTTGGTCACATCGACCATAACCTGACCGGCCATCTTGTACAGCTCGTCATCGGAAGGAACCGTATCAAGCGCGGCGACCTTCTCCTGATACTGGGTGGAGAAGTCCTCGACGATCTTGTTCATGGACTTGCAGGTGATGGAGACCTCGGCGGTCGCGACACCCTTGTCCTCGTCGACCGTCACGTCGCCGATCTTGTAGTCAAAGCCCTCGAGATAGGTCTTGGCATACTCCTTGGGATCGATACCCAGCTGCTCGAACTCGTCGCCCGAAGCCTCCTCCAGACCAGAGAGGAAGTCGTCGCCACCGTTCTTGACCTCGTCAAACTGAGTCGTAAGATCCTCGGTGATGAGTTCCTCGATCGAAGGGCCTCCGCAACCGGAAAGCACGACCACACATGCAACCAAGACGGCCATGAGGGGCGCAAGCAGCAGCTTCTTTTTCATGTTGTTCCTCCCAATGAGCGGCACCGCGCTTCCCGGACGCGGCACACGTTGTAATAAGTAAGCCCATACTATCCACTTATGAACACCCTCGGCAACGCGAAGGCACGGTCGGTTCGTTTTAGCGTCCGAACGGTTTGCAAGCCCGCCCAACGTGCAATAAAACGCTTTCCCGCGGTGCAATAAAAAAGGTGGCCGGAAAACCCGACCACCCTTGCACATCCTTTGGATGCCGCAGTTTACTTGCGGACGACCTTGACGATGACATCGCCGGCGGCGACAGCGGAGTCAGCCTCGACGGCGAGCTCGACGTCGGCGAACTCGGCGGTGTTGGACACGGCCACGACGACGCAGTCCTTGTAACCGGCGGCAGCGATCTTGGCGCGGTCGATCTTGAGGATGGGCTGGCCGGCCTTCACGACGTCGTCGGCCTTGACGAAGCCCACGAAGCCGTCACCGTTCATGTTGACGGTATCGACACCAACGTGCACCAGAACCTCGATGCCGCTATCGGACTGCAGACCCACGGCGTGACCCATGGTGACGGTCACCTTACCGTCGCAGGGAGCGTAGACCAGATCGTCCTCGGGCCACACGGCGCAGCCCTTGCCCAGAACCTCGCCACCAAAGACGGGATCGGGCACGTCGGCCATCTTGATGACCTTGCCCTTGACGGGCGAGCACAGCACGTCAGCGCCAGCAGAAGCAGAGATGGAGGCCGGAGCAGCGACAGCCGCGGGCTCAGCCTTCTTCTTGAACATGTCAAACAGACCCATACGTTTTCTCCTCTTGATTAAGCGCAACGTTGTGCGCATGCCTACGGTAATTATAGTGCCAAATGGTTCAAATGCTAAGGTGGGGACTCGAATCGCGAGCCCTTCCCGGTAGTGCTCGTGGGACGAGCATCTCCTTTGCATCGCGGGTCGATAAGCCGAGCATCGCCTGCGCAGGTTATGGAGCGCATGGAGGGGCTCTACCAGACCACGCTGGCCGAAACGCAGGAGCTGCTCGACCCCACGCAGCTTGACCACGCCGCCAAGCTCATCGCGAACGCCCGACAGGTCGACATCTACACAGGCTCGCACAACCTCTATCCAGCGGGAATGTTCCGCGATCGCCTGCTCTCCGCCGGTAAAAGCGCGACGTGCTACGACGGTGCCGAGGCCTAGGTGCGAGCGGCGCTCGCCTCGGGCACCGACCATGCGGCAATCGTTATCTCCTACAGCGGCCTTGCCCCAAACCTCAAGGACATCTTGCCGATCCTCAGCAGTCGGCATGTCCCGGTCATCGTCATCGGCACGCCTTATTGCGCGCGCCTGCATCCCGGTTTTACCGCCTACCTTACGGTGAGTGACCACGAGAGCATGACGCATCGCATCACGCAGTTCGCCAGCCATATCGCCGTGCAATACGTGCTCGATTCGCTCTACAGCAGCTACTTCGCCAAAGACTACGCCCGCTGTGCCGAATTCCTAGAGCGCTCATTCCCCTACACCCGCCTCCCCGGGCTCAAGTAGTCATTTAAGAACGTCCCCAATGACTAACGGCCGACCTAATAACGACTTCTCGTCATTAGGTCGGCCTTTTCAGCTGTAATAACTATTTATTCCGTAAACTCGTTATTAGAATCTGACGCAGAAGGCCGGGCTCACATGTGGCACCATGGCGGAAAGCAGCTTGTCCCTGCGCCAACCGAATGAGCGTGGATTTTCGGACGCCTATCTAACGAGCGTGGATAATCTCCCACTTTGAGCCCGCACACAGGCCAAAAACGGGAGATTAACCACGCTCATTTCTGACTAGTCATTTATGAACGTCCCCAATGACTATTGACGGCCAAGGCAACGCCGATGTTTTGGCAACGACAGCGAAAGCCCGCCAGAGCGAGCAAGGTGCCTTGAAACGAGGCGGCATTGACCTTCTGGTCATGCCGCCGAAGTTGAAAGGCAGATTGCCGCGCTGGCGGGCTTGCAGCGTCGGCTGGTTACGCGGGTTGGTAAACCCGCGTAACTACCTACTCCCGAGCTCCGTACTGCTCGTAATAGGCGTCGATGGCGGCCTTGAGCTCGTCATCGATGACGACCTTGCCGTCGATCTCGTGGTTGTAGAGGGTCTCGACGACCTCGGCCATGGAGACGATGCTCGCGACGGGGAAACCGTACTTGGCCTCGATCTCCTTCTGCGCGGTAGTCACGCCACCCTTGCCGACCTCCATGCGGTTGAGGGACACGATCAGGCCCTTGATCTCGACATCGGCAGCAGCCTTGACCTTGGGATAGGTCTCGTCGATGGACTTGCCGCTGGTGGTGACGTCCTCGACCATGACCACGCGGTCGCCGTCCTTGGGCTCATAACCCAGCAGGTTGCCCTTATCGGCACCGTGGTCCTTAGCCTCCTTGCGGTCGCAGCAGTACTTGACCTCCTTGCCGTACAGCTCGTGGTAGGCAATTGCGGTCACGACGGCCAGCGGAATACCCTTGTAGGCCGGTCCAAACAGCACATCAAAGTCGTCGCCAAAGTTATCGTGGATGGCCTGGGCGTAATACTCGCCCAGCTTCTTGAGCTGATAGCCCGTCACGTAAGCGCCGGCGTTCATAAAAAACGGGGACTGACGGCCGCTCTTGAGCGTAAAGCTGCCGAACTTAAGAACGTCGGACTCAACCATAAACTTGATGAACTCTTGCTTGTAAGCCTCCATGCGGGCTCCTCTCGTAATTGCGTACGTGCTCTTCAGTTTAGCGCAGGCGAGGCGTCGATGTGGGCGTGCTTTGAGGCCACATCCCCCCGTTAGAGTAAGGAACTGGGCGGCGGCTCATACGCTAGTCCTTGGGTGTCCAGGACCAGAAGAAGTTGATAAGGGCCACGCGCGAGGCGGTACCGGCCTTTTTGTTGATCGAGGAAATGTGGCGGTAGAGCGTGGAGCGCGAAAGAAAGAGCGTTGTGGCGATGTCCTGAACGCTCTGGTCCGAAACGACCAAGACCTCAAGAATATCGCGCTCGCGCTCTGTAAGCCCAAAGGCGGCGACGAAGGCATCGAGGCGTTCATCGGGCGCGAGCTCCGCTGCCTCCACGGGCTCGGGGTCGGAGCATGTGGGCGCAAGATCCCCGCCAAGATCGTCGGTGGCAAGCGGCAGGCCATCCCGCATCACGGCATCATCGGCTCGTTGCCCCAACTGCCCCAGCAGCGTAATCGCAATGCCCACAAACATCACGAGCGCCGCACCGACCGCAGCCAGCACGTTTTGACTCGAGATGATCGCCACCGCCGGCGCCGTCACGAGCATCGAGCACACGTTGTTGACGACGCGACCCATGCACGGCCAAAAATATGACCAGCGCGCATAGAGCGAGACGGCGGCATATTTTGTGGTAAAGAACACCACGAAAAAGCCCGAGCCCAGATAAAAGGGTTGATTTCCGATCTCAGCCGAACACTTTGAGCGGATAGGCCG
>OLRF01000882.1_pt1 | contig 34687 bp, 20 predicted proteins | sample 1672061 | NCBI WGS metagenome assembly OLRF01 (sample SAMEA3136641, study PRJEB25190) | human gut metagenome | reverse complement strand
GCAACGGCTGAACCGACCGGAGCTGGTACAACAAGCAATGTTAACCACCTTAACAATGCTTGATTATGGTTGGGACAAGCAATGTGGCGGCATCTATTACTTTATGGACCGTAACGGTTGTCCTCCCCAGCAATTGGAATGGGATCAGAAACTTTGGTGGGTGCATATCGAGACACTGATCTCCTTACTGAAAGGTTACCGGTTGACCGGAGATAAAAGATGTCTGGAATGGTTTGAGAAGGTGCATGACTATACATGGACACATTTCAAAGACTCGGAATATCCGGAATGGTTCGGTTATCTGAATCGGCAAGGTGAAGTGTTGCTGCCACTCAAAGGCGGAAAATGGAAAGGATGCTTCCACGTACCGAGAGGGCTGTATCAGTGCTGGAAAACACTGGAAAGTTTATAATCCTAAATTAATAACAACACTATGGATGGACGACGTAATTTTCTGAAAACCGCATTTGCCACATGTTCACTGTTAGCAGGCAGCAAGCTTCTGACAGCTTGCACTCCTATAAAAAAAGTAGCTACTGACGAAGAGACATTCGAGACGTTTGCTACGCCCGATGCTCTAAAAGGAATGCCTATTAAAGCGACTTTTCTGGATGAAATAAGCTGGGATATTCCGCATCAGAACTGGGGTACCAAAGAGTGGGATCAGGATTTTAAAGCAATGAAGAAAATGGGAATCAATACCGTTGTGCTCATTCGAGCCGGTCTCGGCAAATGGATTGCCTCCCCTTTTCAATGTTTATTAGGAAAAGAAGATGTCTATTATCCCCCTGTAGACTTGGTTGAAATGTTCCTGACATTAGCCGATAAATACAATATGGCTTTTTACTTTGGAATGTATGACTCCGGAAAGTACTGGCAGGAAGGACTGTTTCAGAAAGAAATAGATCTGAATATGGCACTGATAGACGAAGTCTGGAAAAAATATGGTCATCATAAATCATTCCAGGGCTGGTATTTGTCACAAGAAATCAGCCGGCGCACAAAGAATATGTCCAAGATTTATGCAGAAGTCGGGAAACATGCCAAAGCAGTTTCCGGGAATCTGTCGACCATGGTCTCTCCTTATATACACGGAGTAAAAACAGACCAGGTAATGGCAGGCGACAAAGCACTGTCTGTGAAAGAGCATGAGGAAGAATGGGATGAAATATTGAATAACGTCAATGGAGCTGTTGATATCATGGCTTTTCAAGATGGTCAGGTGGATTATCATGAATTATATGACTATTTGGTTATCAATAAGAAACTGGCAGATAAATACAACATGAAATGCTGGACCAATATCGAATCTTTCGACCGTGACATGCCTATTCGTTTCTTACCTATCAAATGGGAAAAGCTGCTGTTAAAGCTAGATGCTGCGAGAAGAGCTGGAATGGAAAATGCAATCACATTTGAGTTTTCTCATTTCATGAGCCCTAACTCGGCTTACCTGCAAGCCGGGCACCTATATGAAAGATATTGTGAACACTTTATTCTATAAACCTATCTAATATTGTAATGCAATGAAAAAAAGAATCAAATGGAATCCGAGGTTCATGACCTCATTGTTTATTGCGTTCATGTGCACATTGAGTTGTTTCGCACAAAACGTAATAAAAGGATCAGTAAGTGATGGTGGTGGCGAACCATTGCCAGGAGTGTCTGTAGCCGTCAAAGGTACGACCAGTGGTACGATAACAGACATGGATGGAAAGTTTAGTATCAATGCCCGAAATAATGATGTATTGATATTCTCTTATGTTGGTATGAATACTCAGGACATCAAAGTAAATGGTCAGCATTTCATTTCGGTAACCATGAAAGACGATGTTGCTTCACTGGACGAAGTGGTGGTAGTTGGGTACGGAACACAAAAACGTGGCAGTATTACCGGAGCCATATCTACAGTATCCGACAAAGAATTGTTGAAAGCTCCTACGATGAGTATCAGTAACGTAGTTGGTGCACGTATTGCCGGAGTTGCAGCCGTACAGTCCAGCGGTCAGCCGGGATCGGACAATGCAACACTGACAATGCGCGGTCAGAGCGGTATTGTATATGTGATTGATGGTATCCGCCGTACGTCTGCCGACTTTAACGGCTTGGACCCTAACGAAATAGAGTCTGTATCTATCTTGAAAGATGCCTCTGCCGTAGCTGTTTATGGTTTGGATGCCAACGGTGTTTTCATCGTTACTACCAAACAGGGAAAAGCGGAAAAGATGTCTATCACTTATACCGGTTCGGTCGGTTTCAGCCAGAATGCGGAACAACAAGAGTGGTTGGACGGTCCCGGATATGCTTACTGGTATAATAAAGCACGGGAGTTACAAGGTGACCCTACAGTATTTACCTCAGAAATGGTGCAGAAAATGAAAGATGGAGTTGATGGTTGGGGAAATACAAACTGGTATGATAAGATCTATGGTACCGGTACTCGTACACACCATAATATATCGGCAACCGGAGGTAGTGACAGAGTGCGTTTCTTCGCATCTATCGGTTATCTGGATGAGAAAGGTAATATCGACAATTATGGTTACAACCGTTTAAACCTTCGTTCCAATATCGATGCCAAATTAACCAAGAGTCTTACCTTCACATTAGGAGTATCCGGTCGTATTGAGAAAAGAGATTCCCCTCGTTATTCCGCTAATCCGGATGACTGGCATAATGTACCACAACAAGTTATTCGTGCCTTGCCTTATGTGCCCGATACTTACGAATATGATGGAAAAACTTACAATGTATCTACGCCGACCGCTTCCTCTCCGGTAGCTCCGTTAGCATCTATCAACGAATCGGGATACAGCAAATCCAATTATTCTTATATTCAGGCTAACTTCAGCTTGAAGTATGACGCACCATGGCTGAAAGGATTAAGTTTCAAATTCCAGGGAGCTTATGACTTAACTTATAACTTCAGTAAAATCCTGAGTAATCCTTATGAAGTGATGATAATGAACCTTCCAACAAGTGAAAGCACTTCATTAACCTATTATAAAGGAACAGATGCATCCGGTAACTCTATTAGTTTGAGTGAATCCGCATCCAGAGGATATACATTTACTACACAAACAAGTGTAACCTACGATAATAAGTTTGGCAAGCATACCGTAGGTGGAATGTTTCTCGCAGAAACTCGTGAGAATAAGAGTAATGCGTTGAGCGCAACCGGTTACGGACTGGACTTTATCCAACTGGATGAACTTAACCAGATAACTAATAAAACCGGAAACGGAGCAGAAAAGTTCCCGAGCATCGGAGGATATAGCGGACATACAAGAGTAGCGGGCTTTGTAGGACGTGTGAACTATAATTACGACGATAAGTATTATCTGGAAGCTTCTCTACGTCATGACGGTAGCTACCTGTTTGGTGGAATGAACAAACGTTGGGTGACATTGCCCGGTGTTTCCGCAGGTTGGAGAATCAATAATGAAAACTGGTTCAACGCACCCTGGATCAATAACCTAAAGCTAAGAGCCGGTATTGGTAAGACTGCAACAAGTGGCGTAAGCGCTTTCCAATGGAGAAATACGATGGGCATTACAAAAAATGCCGTAATCATTGGTGGAAGCAGCCAGACAATGATGTATGCTTCTGTATTAGGTAATCCTAATTTGTCATGGGCTCAATGTCTGAATTATAATGTCGGCGTTGACGCAACGATGTGGAACGGATTATTAGGTGTCGAATTTGATGTATTCTACAAATATGAATATGACAAACTGGCTACAGTCACAGGTGCATATGCTCCTTCAAGAGGCGGATACTATTTCAGTTCTGCAAACGTGAATAAAAGTGATTATAAAGGATTTGATCTAACTCTGACTCACTATAATCATATCAACAAATTCAATTATGGTGCGAAATTAATCTGGTCTTATGCATATGGCCGTTGGCTGAAATATGTAGGTGATTCGGATAATGCTCCTGAATATCAGCGTCTGACAGGAAAGCAAATAGGTTCCAAATACGGTTTCATCGCCAATGGACTGTTCCAAAGCGAAGAAGAGATTGCTAATTCGGCTACCGTCAAAGGTTATAAAGCCCTGCCGGGATACATTAAATATGTAGATAGAAATGGAGACGGTATCATTACTGCTGCACAAGATCAAGGTTATGTAGGTAAAAGTGCTACTCCGAAACATACCGGTTCTTTGAACTTATTCGGTAATTGGAAAGGATTTGACTTTGACTTGTTGTTCTCTTGGGGATTGGGTAATGTCGTAGCCCTGACCGGTCAGTATACAGCCAGCGGTTCTGCGGGTACACAAGATAATACCTCATTTACCAAACCTTTCTATCATGGAGGAAACTCACCGACATTCCTGGTTGAAAACTCATGGACTCCGGAACATACCAATGCAGAATTTCCACGCCTGGAAATTACTGGTCCAAGTAATAACAATGGATACTCTTCTACCTTCTGGTACAGAAACGGAAACTATATGCGCCTGAAGACTGCACAAATTGGTTACAATTTCCCGAAGAAATGGCTGAACCCTGCAGGTATAGAAGGTCTGAGACTCTATGTTGAAGGCTATAACCTGTTGACCTTTAGCGGACTGACCAAATACAACATTGACCCGGAATCTCCTGCTGTAAACAATGGTTATTACCCGCAACAGAGAACTTATACGCTAGGTGTAAAACTAACATTCTAAAAAACGGAAGTATATGAAAAAGATATTATTAAATATATCATTAGCACTAGCATTAGGCTTTACCATCAGTTCGTGCAATGATTGGCTGGACGGTGTCAAACAGACATCGACTGTAAGTGATGAGATTGTTTGGCAAGATGAAGCATATGTAGATAAGTATGTGAATGCTTTCTATACATATCTGAACAAATATGGTCAGTTCGGTGAATCACAGTTCTCCGGAAGTTTGACTGAAAGTCTGACTGAGACATTCAAATACGGTTCGGTAGCTTTAGGAGACAGAGCCGGACATCCGAACAACTACGTCACCAATCCGGATGTTATCAGTCCGGATGGATGCCGTTACAATATTTGGGATAAAGACCTCGCATACGGTAATATCCGTCAGATGAACCAATTCCTGTCCATGCAGAAACAATACTCAACATTCCCTGAAGACAAGAATTTGAAATGGGAAGCCCAAGTACGTTTCTTCCGTGCTTACGTTTATTTCCAATTAGCTAAACGTCATGGCGGAGTTATTCTTTACGACGACCTTCCTGCCTCTAATGATAAAGCACGGAGTACGGCAGCTGAAACATGGCAGTTCATTGCAGATGATCTGGACTTTGCAGCTACCAACCTGCCAAAAGAATGGGATGCGGCCAATAAAGGCCGGGTGACAAAGGGGGCTGCCTATGCATTGAAATCACGTGCTATGCTATATGCAGAACGTTGGCAAGATGCCTATAATGCAGCCGATGAAGTTGAAAAACTTCAGTTGTATGATTTGGTAGACAACTATGCGGATGCTTGGAAAGGTAACAATAAGGAAGCTATTCTGGAATTTGATTACAATAAAGACAGTGGACCCAACCACACTTTTGACCAATATTATGTTCCTCAATGTGATGGTTATGACTTTGGTGCTTTGGGTACTCCTACTCAGGAAATGGTAGAATCTTATGAAGACAAGAACGGCAATAAGGTAGATTGGACCGAATGGCATGGCACTACCACAAAAGAACCTCCTTATGACCAACTAGAGCCACGCTTCGCAGCCACAATTATCTATCGTGGCTGTACATGGAAAGGTAAAGTCATGGACTGTAGTGTAGGTGGAACAAACGGAGCTTTCATGGCTTATCGTGAACAATCTTATTCGTATGGAAAAACAACCACTGGTTATTTCTTGCGCAAACTATTGGATGAGAAACTGATTGATGTAAAAGGTACTAAAAGTTCACAGGCATGGGTAGAAATCCGTTTTGCAGAAGTTCTGCTAAACAAAGCCGAAGCTGCATACCGGCTTAATAAAACCGGTGAAGCACAGTCTTTAATGAATAGAGTTCGTGCTCGTGCAGGAGTGAATTTGCCGGGCAAGTCTTCGAGTGGTGAGGCATGGTTCAAAGATTATCGTAATGAGCGTAAAGTAGAATTGGCATACGAAGGACATTTATTCTGGGATATGCGCCGTTGGAAACTGGCCCACATCGAATATAACAACTATCGCTGCCATGGTCTTAAGATAACGAACGGCACATACGAATACATCGATTGTGACGGACAGGATCGTAAATTCCCGCAGAAATTATATGTCCTGCCGGTACCGACCTCTGAGATAAAAAACAATGCGTTAATTGAGCAATATGATGAATGGAAATAACTAAAAGCTTAATACAATGAAAAATAAAATATTATCAATCGTTTCAGTCATTGCGTTTCTGATGGGTATGAGTGCGTGTCACAGCCCGGAAGATTTTAATCCGACTGTTGAACGAAACATAATCAACAATTTGACAGCATCCTTCCCGGATGACGACAGTGATGACAATAGTTTCACGAGTGAAATAGATTATACGAATCATATAATTACAGTTGTATTTCCGTATAACTACCCCAAACTTTCAGACAACGTTCTGCAAACATCTGACTTGAAGAAAATGCGTGTAATCGCTGACCTTGATAATAATGTATATGTTTATCCGACATTATTATTTATGGATATGACGAAGGACAATTATATTACGGTGAAAGATCAGACCGGTACGAGTACCGAATATAAAGTTGTAGCAGAAATACGTAAAAGTAATGAGTGCGCAATCACGAAATTCAATCTCACAAGTCTGGGATTATCAGGTATTATCAACGAAAGTACCAAAACTATTTCTCTGATTAGCCTGGAAAGTATAGGTGAAGTTTTAGCAGATGTATCAATATCTCACGGAGCAACGATCTCACCTGATCCGACTACGGTTGCATTGAATTACGACCAAGACCAGAAAGTCACTGTGACTGCGCAAAACGGTACAACTAAATCTACGTATACCGTCAAGAAGGAAATCCCTGAAAAGATTGCTGCCGGCTTGCGTGCAAACAGTGCTAAACTTATTTGGGCTAAGAAACTGACAGACATGGGAATCTCCAGCTTCGATATGACGACCGGTATTGCTGTAACAAATGACTATGTAGTCATTAATGAACGTGCGAAGAATCCTGTATACTTGCATGCCAAGAATGGCGAAAAAGCAGGAACAATGAACATTAGCTTTGCAGGTAGTCTGACAAATTTCTATGCAACAGCAGACAAGGACGGAAATATTCTGTTCACGAATCTGACTCCAAATGCCGGACCAGCATTTACTGTATGGAAAGCCTCGGGAGTCGACCAAGCACCGGAGAAATACATAGAATTTACTACTTCGCTGGCTATGGGCAGAAAACTGTCAGTATGTGGCAGTCTGAACAGTAATGCTATTATTACTGCTCCTATCTATGCCACTTCAGGTCAGTTTGCCCGTTGGCAGGTAGAGAATGGCGTACTTAAATCACAGACTCCGGACATCATTACAGCACAAGGAATAGGCGGATGGGGAACAAATGCTGATGTCATTTACTCTGACCCGACAGATCCGACCAGTGATTATTATACTACGTTCTACGCCGAACCACGCAACCTATGCTGGATGGATGGAAAAACAAATGCAATTAAGAATAAGGGAGTGGCACTTGATGGAAACTACGTACCGAATGCTGTCGATTATACAGTATTTAACAAGGTGGAATATGTAGCTTCAAATCTGGTGAATCCATGGAATTGGGGAACTGCCGATAATATCTACTTGTTCGATCTTTCATCAGGCTCGTTAGCTACTCAGGCTATTGACTTCGGAAGTACCGGTTTGGGAATCAATGGAAACTATGGTTCTAAGATTCTTGGAAATACGAACGGTAATTACTGTGGTGATGTAGTTTTGAAAGTTTCTGATGACGGTTATTATATGTACGTTTACTTTATGTTCTGCAATGGATACGTAGGTTGCGTACAGTGTGACTGTATCGACATGTAAAATACCATCTTTATGCAAAAAGCCTGTACCTCTTTCAGGTACAGGCTTTTTACTTCAACTATTAAGTCGTATAAAATGAATATCAAGAAAAATATAATAAAAGCATTTATAGGAGGAATAGCTGCCTGCTTGTGCATGGCATGTGGCGGCAGCGATTCAAAAGATTATTGGGGAGACACCAGCGGAGGAGGAGACGAAGAACCGACAGAGAATCCTAATGCCTCCAAACCCCGTTATATCTGGATTGACGCAGCTGCCAACTTTCCCGATTTTGCCAACAGCAAAGAAAACATAGCCCGTGATCTGGCTTTAGCCAAAGATGCCGGTTTCACTGATATTGTAGTAGATGTACGTCCCACTACCGGAGATGTTTTATTTAAAACGAATCATGTAGATCAGGTCAAATTTATGTATGCCTGGATCGGAAGCAACTATACCAAAGTAGAAAGAACAGCAACATGGGACTACCTGCAAGCCTTCGTTGACGAAGCACGCAAACAGGGACTTCGTATCCATGCCGCCATTAATACTTTTGTCGGTGGAAATCAGATCGACGGAGGCACAGGACTTTTGTACAGAGATCAGTCTAAAGCAGCATGGGCAACGCAGATGAACATGCAGACAGGGATTACAAGTGTAATGAACACTAGTGAAAGTGCCAAGTTCTTCAATCCTGCCCATCCGGAAGTACAAACTTTCCTTTGTAACTTACTGAAAGATCTTGCAAGCTACGATCTGGACGGTATCTTCTTAGACCGTGGACGCTTCCTTAATCTGCAAGCCGATTTTTCTGAAGAGTCCCGTAAGCAATTCGAGGCTTACATGGGAGGAATAAAAATCCAAAATTACCCGGACGACATTTTGGCACCGGGTGCTTCCAGTCTTCCTGCCACTTATCCTAAATATATGACTAAGTGGTTGGAATTCCGCGCAAAAGTGATTTATGACTTTATGCAGAAAGCACGCACTGCCGTCAAAGAAGTCAACTCTAAAATTAAGTTTGGAGTTTACGTAGGTGGTTGGTACTCTTCCTATTATGATGTAGGCGTTAACTGGGCTGCTACCACTTATGATACCTCTCGTTATTACAAATGGGCAACCGGCAAATATATGAATTATGGCTATGCTGCCTGCATGGATCAGATCCTTATCGGTGCCTATGCTTCTCCGCTTAAAGTACATGGAACTACCGAATGGACTATGGAAGGATTTTGTTCATTGGCGAAAGATAAGATTAAAGGAGAATGTCCTATTGTAGCCGGAGGTCCGGATGTAGGTAACTGGGATACCAACAATCAGGCAACCCAGGAACAAGAAAACCAAGCAATCGTACAGTCTGTAAAAGCTTGTATGGACGTATGTGACGGATATTTCCTGTTTGATATGATTCATTTGAAAAAAGCCGGTCAGTGGCAATATGCCAAAGAAGGCATCGAACTTGCGATGAAATAAAAGGAATAACTGAATAGCATATAATAACATGAAGAAAATAACACTAGCACTCTTATCCGTTTTACTGATCACAGCACTGGGAGGATGTAAAAGCACTACACCCCAGACAGCAGACAAAAATGTAAAACCTGCCTTGATGTGGTTTGATGCTGAAGCCAATTTTGAACGTTTCAGCCATCCCGATTCAATAGATTATTATCTGACTAAGATAAAATCACTGGGCTTTACCCACGCCGTTGTTGATGTACGCCCTATCACGGGAGAAGTATTGTTCGACACAGAATTCGCACCTAAGATGCGCGAATGGCAAGGATATGAACGTAAAGACTTTGACTATCTGGGACATTTTATCAAGAAAGCGCATGAATTGGGAATAGAAGTGCATGCTTCTCTCAATGTATTTGTTGCCGGTCATAACTACTTTGACCGCGGATTGGTGTATTCCACTCACCCCGAGTGGGCATCTGTTGTATATACTCCGGAAGGCATGACTTCCATAACAAACGAAAAGAAAAAATATTCTGCCATGGTGAACCCTATCAACGAGGATTTTCGGACACATATTCTGAATGTCTTGAAAGACCTGGTTAAACGTTACCCTGATTTAGACGGATTAATGCTGGACAGAGTAAGATATGATGGTATTTCCGCCGACTTCTCCGATATCTCCCGCCAGCAGTTTGAAGCATATATCGGACAAAAAGTAGAAAAATTCCCGGAAGATATTTTTGAATGGAAGAAAGACTCCAACGGCAAATATTATCCCGAGCGTGGCAAGCATTTTCTGAAATGGATCGAATGGCGTACCAAAAATATTTACGACTTTATGGCTCTTGCCCGAAAGGAAGTAAAAGCAGTCAATCCGGACATTTCTTTTGGTACTTATACGGGTGCCTGGTATCCTTCCTATTATGAAGTGGGAGTCAACTTTGCCAGTAACCAGTATGACCCGAGTAAAGATTTTGATTGGGCTACTCCGGAATACAAAAACTATGGATATGCAGAACTGATCGACCTCTATGCTACCGGCAACTACTATACAGATATCACAATCGAAGAATCTCTGAAGAATAAGAAAACCGTATGGAACGAAACCGATTCACAAGGCCAAAGCGGTACATGGTATTCGGTAGAAGGATCGTGTCAGAAATTACGCCATATAATGAAAGACAATCAATTCATGGGGGGTATCCTGGTAGATCAATTCTATGATAACCCTGCAAAACTCTCGGCAACAATCGAAATGAACCTGAAAGCATCAGACGGATTGATGGTATTTGACATAGTACACATCATCAATAAAGGATTATGGAAAGAAGTTGAAAATGGAATGAGAGCTGGAGGAGCTCTGGAATAATAAACATTTGAATCCTATAAACATATGAAAAGACTCTCAATTATCTCCCTACTGTTATGGATTGGAATGGTGGCTTTTGCTACCGGAAAGTCCAAAGTGATGTGGTTGGATTGTTCTGCAAATTTTCAGAGATTCAGCTACCCGGATTCCATCCGTTACTATGTGGACAAATGCCATGAAGCAGGAATCACTCACTTAGTATTGGATATAAAAGATAACACAGGTGAAGTGCTATACCCCAGCAAATACGCCGCACAGAAAAAGAACTGGAAGAATTTCGATCGTCCGGATTTTGACTTTATCAATACCTTTATTAAGGCAGCCCATGCCCATGGGATGGTTATCTTTGCCGGGATGAATATTTTTGCAGATGGACAGAATATCGTAAAGCGTGGTGCCGTTTTTGATAAGCATAAGAAATGGCAGGCCATCAATTATGTCCCACGCAAAGGATTATTGCCCGTAACGGAAATAGAAGGAAAACCTACCATGTTCCTGAATCCGGCATTAAAGGAAGTGCAGAAATACGAAATAGACATTATCAAGGAAGTAGTCAGGAATTATGCTTTCGACGGTATTATGCTGGATCGTGCCCGTTACGATTGTATCGATTCTGATTTCTCTCCCGAATCCCGAAAAATGTTCGAGAAGTTTATAGGAAAGAAGATAGACAGATTTCCGGAGGATATACTTGAATGGCGGCCTAATGCCGAAGGAGGAATTGACCGTGTCGGTGGTCCGTATTATCATCAATGGCTGACATGGAGGGCTTCCGTCATCTATAATTTCATCAAAGACGTACGTACTTCCATCAAAAAAGTGAATCCCGATTGTATGCTGGCAGCCTACACAGGGGCATGGTATCCTACCTACTTCGAAGTAGGAGTAAACTGGGCAAGCCAGAAGTATGATGTCAGCAAAGACTTCAGTTGGGCAACACCCGACTATAAGAATTATGGATTTGCCGAATTACTGGATTTCTACACAAACGGGAATTATTATTGGAATGTAACACTCGACGATTATTACCGGTCATCCGGCAAACATAAAAATGAAACGGACAGTGAATTTTCTACCGGAGAATATCTATGCGTAGAAGGAGGTTGCAAATATTCCAAATACTTATTGAAAGATGCAGTACCCGTATGCGGAGGACTGTATGTAGAAGATTACAAACGAGATGTAAATCAGTTTCAGAAGGCGGTACGCATGAATCTGAAAGAATCGGACGGTGTGATGATTTTTGATATTGTACATATTATCCGTAACGGATGGTGGGACGAACTAAAAGAAGCACTGGATGAAACCAAGCTGGATGAAGCAGGAATGATTAAAGGAACCGTTACCTGCGACGGCAAAGGCATAGCCAATGTGGTAGTGACAGACGGACTGCGTTGTGTCACTACAGACAAGAACGGTATCTATCATCTGCCAAATCTCGGAAATACACGTTTTGTATATATCACAACTCCTGCCGGATACCTGACAGACTGCGAACAGACCATTCCCAGATTCTATCAGGAAATTGATCTGAGCAAGACAAATGAATATAACTTCCGCCTGAAAAAGAATCCTAAAGATGACAGCAAACATCTGTTTGTACTGGAAGCAGATGTACAAGCCGGCTTGAAAGAACATTGGGATTTGTACGCCCCCATCGTCGATGACTATAAACAATTAATCGACCAACATACCGATCGTGATGTATTCGGACTGAATTGCGGAGATATCTTCTGGGACACACCAGCCACTTTCTTTCCACCTTATATAGATAAAGCAAAAAAACTGGATATACCCATATACCGCGCAATCGGTAATCACGATATCGATTGTAACGGAGCTACTCATGAAACATCGTACCGGACTTTCGAAGGATATTTCGGTCCTACCCATTATTCGTTCAACAAAGGAAATGCCCACTATATTGTTATAAACAACAACTTTTATGTGGGACGTGAATACTTCTACATCGGTTATGTAGATGAAACTACTTTCAAATGGCTGGAAGAAGATTTATCTTATGTACCTAAAGGCACACTGGTATTCTTCATAACACATATCCCCACTCGGATAACGGAACAGAAAAGACCTTTCAACTATGATTACGGTATGCTGGCGGGAGAAACGATCAATGCCGAATCTGTTCACCGATTATTGGACGGATACGAAACCCACTTTCTGACGGGACATCTTCATTCTAACTCCAATATCGTATTCAACGATCATCAGATGGAACATAACACAGCTGCCGTATGCGGCATTTGGTGGCATGCAGATATCTGCATAGACGGAACTCCCCAAGGATACGGAGTCTATGAAGTAGACGGCAATCAGGTGAAATGGTATTATAAAAGTGCCGGTCATCCGAAAGATTACCAATTCCGTAGTTACGGAGCAGGAACATCCAAGGAGTTTCCAAAAGACATTATAGCAAACGTATGGAACTGGGATAAGAACTGGAAAGTAGAATGACTGGAAAACGGGAAAGTAATGGGAGCAATGACTCAATATACAGGAGTCGACCCTTATGCACACAAAGTATGTACGGATAAGAAAAGAACCATGCAAAGCTGGATATCAGCAGCAAACACCGGTCACATGTTTCGTGCCACTCCTGAAAATCCGAGAGCTAACATAAAAATTAAGGTAACAGACCGCTTCGGTAATGTTTACCTGCAAACAATTTCTAAATAAGAAACAATGAAATATCTAAGATATTACTTATGGATTATTTGCCTGTTATTCCCATTGGGAATACAGGCAAAAGTCAGGCTAACTTCCATTTGGGGAGACAACATGGTGTTGCAGCAACAATCGGAAGTAATCTTTAGGGGAAAAGCATCCGCCAATAAACAAATCGTTGCGATTGCATCATGGAATCAGCATAAAGTAACGACCCGGAGTGATCAGGAAGGCAACTGGAAGCTAAAGCTTCTCACTCCTGCCGCAGGCGGTCCTTATACAATCTCCTTTTCGGATGGCGAAAAACTGACGCTGAATAATATTCTGATTGGCGAAGTCTGGTTTTGCTCGGGACAATCTAATATGGAAATGCCCGTCAGGGGATTTCGCGGACAACCGGTGTACGGTTCGCAACCTTATATTGTAACCGCCGATCCTAAGCGGGAACTACGCCTGTTTACCGTCAAGAGAGATTGGAGTACAACTCCTAAAGAAGAGGGCGTCACAGGTCATTGGTCGGAGTTGTCTCCCAAAGAAGTCGGAGATTTTAGTGCTGTCGCTTATTTCTTCGGTGATTTGTTACAGCGTTCATTAGATGTCCCTGTCGGTCTCATTCATTGTTCATGGAGTGCTTCGAAAATAGAAACCTGGATGGATAAACAAACTTTGCAACACTTTCCTGAAGTCCAGTTGCCGGATATCAACCAAGCTGAGTTTGAATGGCCTGCAGGTACCCCTACCTTGTTATGGAATGCAATGGTAAATCCCTGGAAAGGATTCCCAATCAAAGGGGTTATCTGGTATCAGGGAGAGTCGAACTCTCCCAATCCGACTCTTTATAAGAAACTGTTTCCTGCCATGGTGGCACAGTGGAGAGAATTTTTCAATAATCCCGGAATGCCCTTATATTATGTGCAAATCACTCCTTGGCAGGCAGAAGGGAAAGATAAGCTGGACCGGGCATGGTTTCGTCAGTGTCAGTTGGAACTTATGTACGAAGTTCCCAATGTAGGGATGGTGACAACGACCGATGCAGGAAGTGAAAAGTTTATTCATCCTCCTTATAAAATCAAGGTCGGTGAGCGGCTGGCATATTGGGCGCTGGCAAAAACCTATGGCAAAGAAGGTTTCCTATATGCAGGGCCTTTCTATAAAAGCTGTCAACTGAAAGGAAATGTGGTAGAAATCACTTTTGAGAACGGCAATGAAGGACTTATTCCCGAAAACCAAAGACTGAAAGGATTCGAACTGGTAGATAAGAATGGAAGGATTGTGCCGGCAGAAGCAGAAATTATAAATGGCTCCGCACGTGTAAAAGTATGGAATGATTCCATATCCCATCCCGTCGAAGTGCGCTATTGTTTCCGCAATTATATGGAAGGTGATCTTTTTAATAATGCGGAGATACCGGCTTCACCATTCCGAATCGTAGTACAACAATAAAAAAATAAATATGAAAAGTAATATACGAGCTTCTTCTTTGGATGCCCTCCGAGGATATGCAATTCTTACGATGGTGCTTTCCGGAAGTATCGCTTGGGGAGTACTCCCCGGCTGGATGTATCATGCCCAGGTAGGACCTCGTTCTAATTTTGTATTCGATGGTTCTATATATGGCATCACGTGGGTAGACCTCGTGTTTCCCTTTTTCTTGTTTGCTATGGGAGCTGCCTTCCCTTTTTCAATAGGTAACAAATACAGAAAAGGCAGCTCCCGCTGGAAGATTGTATACGATAGTGTACTGCGAGGTTTTCGTCTGACTTTTTTTGCTATTTACATTCAACATATCTATCCTTGGGTGGTATCTTCTCCACAGGATATCCGGTCATGGCTGATTGCGTTAGCCGGTTTTGCATTGATGTTTCCCATGTTTATGAGAATCCCGTTCAAGATGCCGGAATACGTGAGATTACTGATTAAAATAGCTGCTTATTCCATCGGTGTCATCATGTTGCTGAACATCACGTATGCCGATGGGCGGACCTTTAGTTTAGGATATAGTAATATCATCATTCTGGTATTAGCCAATATGGCAATCTTTGGTTCGTTAATCTATACTTTTACAATCAATAAGCCGTGGATTCGTATCGGCATACTGCCATTTATCATGGCAGTATTTCTGGGGAAAGAGAATCCGGAATCATGGAATCATGCTGTGATGACATTCTCTCCGTTACCATGGATGTATCAGTTTGCCTACCTGAAATATCTGTTTATCGTAATTCCCGGTACGATTGCCGGAGAGTATCTGTACGGATGGCTGCAGAGCAAACAGACAACGCCATCTATAGCTTCCAACAATGACGAGTATAAAAGAATGCCCTGGATACTCCTGCTTACTATCGGACTTATTATTTTGAATTTGTACGGTTTGTATATGCGGTATTTGCTTCTCAACTTGGCAGGAAGTATCATTATCCTAAGCATTTTGTACGTTTTGCTACAGATTGAAGGGAAAAATGCCAATTATTGGTACAGGCTATTTAAAGCAGGTGCTTATCTGGTACTACTGGGACTGGCTTTTGAAGCCTACGAAGGAGGCATCCGGAAAGATCCTTCTACCTACAGCTACTATTTTCTGTCAGCTGGACTTGCATTTATGGCTATGATTGCCTTTTCCATCATGTGTGATATCTACTCATGGAGAAGACTGACACGACCACTGGAATACGCAGGTCAGAATCCTATGATTGCTTATGTATCCACTCAACTGGTCGTATTGCCGATATTAAACCTCGCAGGACTGGGAACTTACCTGTCTTATCTGGATCAAAATGCATGGCTTGGCTTTTTGAGAGGAGTCATTGTAACTTCTCTGGCTTTACTTATAACGATATTATTTACCAAACTAAAATGTTTTTGGAGGACATGATTATGATAATCAAACGATTGTATTTTATAGCAACAGTTTTATTTGCTTTTTCCGTATGTTCATGTGGAGGAGAGAACTATCCGGATCATCCGTGGGAATGGGATCAGGATACCGAAGAAGAAGACCCGAATCCTGATATTATAGAACAAGGATGGACGGCTGTCGATAATCTCGGCAAACTTCCCGATTATATTCAAGTATACAAATCTCCAGAGAATTTAGCCGGGAAAAAGGCTATTGCATATATAGCCGTTGCCGATATGACTAAAGCTAAATTCGAAGTTCTGGGAGATATTGCCTTTTCACAAGAAGCTAATGGATATGGAGGAAAGGCATTGAATACTCCTTCGGAATTTTATGAATCTTCTAAAGATCCTATCGTTGTTAATGGCGGATTGTTCTTCGCTAGCAGCGGGTTCTATTATTCACAGAATCTGGTAATTCGTAATGGGCAATTACTAGCTCCTAATCAGAATTATTATTCAGAGGACTGGGTTACGATGTGGTATCCGACTTTAGGAGCTTTCTGTCAGATGAAAGATGGAACATTTCAAACCACATGGACTTATCAAGGTTCCGATGGAATCAATTACTGTTACCCTGCCCCTGCTGACAATGATATAAAAAAGGACCCGCTTCCGGCACCGTCATCTACTTTTCCCAGTGGTGCGAAGGCATTGGAAGCAACCACCGGTATCGGAGGAGTAACAGTTTTACTGCGTGGAGGTGAAATCAAAAATACCTATGTACAGGAGATGTTGAATATTTCTGCTGCATCTAATCAACCTCGTACCGCCATTGGATATACAAATAATAAAAAAATGATTATCTTTGTATGCGAAGGCAGAAACATGACAGAAGGAGTAGCAGGATTAACTACTGCCAATGTAGCCACAGTTATGAAGGATCTGGGTTGTACAGAGGCTTTAAATTTAGATGGAGGCGGCTCGTCATGTATGCTGGTCAACGGAAAAGAAACAATTAAAGGCAGTGACGGCAAGCAACGGAAAGTGTTGACTGCTGTCGGAATTAAGTAAATGATGAAACATTTTTTTATTCTTACTATGTTGTGCTTGTTTGGATTCGACCTGCAAGCACAACTGACGTATCATGAAGCGTCACAATTCCCTCTTCTTGGGAAAGCCACTGAAGCTACCGGAACTCGTTATGAAAGATTTCCGGATTCATTGAAGAACGTATCTCGCGAACGGTTGTGGAACTTAAGCCGTAACTCCGCAGGTCTGGCAATACGTTTTCGGAGTAACTCCACCCAAATAGCGGTAAAATGGGAGGCTCTTTTTAATAATCATATGAATCATATGACGGATGTAGGAACCAAAGGACTCGACCTTTATTGCCTTCAGGAAAACGGTGACTGGCGTTTTGTCAACAGTGCCCGCCCTACTGCTAAAACGAACAGTGCAACGATTATTGCAAACATGCAGCCCAAAGAAAGGGAGTACATGCTCTATCTGCCTTTATATGACGGAGTCGCCTCCCTGTCTATCGGAGTAGACTCATTGTCAACTATTGACCAACCTTTAGTTGACAGTCCGGTCCGCAAAAAGCCTGTTGCTTTTTACGGTACCAGTATCTTGCAAGGAGGATGTGCAGCGCGTCCGGGAATGGCACATACTAACATCATTTCACGACGCCTCAACCGGGAGTGTATTAATCTAGGGTTCAGTGGCAATGCATTGCTCGATCTGGAAGTAGCCCAAATAATGTCAGAAGTAGATGCCAGTGTCTTTGTGCTGGATTTTGTACCCAATGCTTCCGTTGAACAAATGGGGGAACGGATGGAAACTTTCTACCGAATCATCCGGGATAAGCACCCTGATACGCCCATTGTGTTTATAGAAGACCCTGTCTTCACTCACACATTATTCGACCAAAGAATAGACCGTGAAGTGAAAAGGAAAAATCAGACCTTAAATGAGATATTTAATTCACTAAAGAAACAAGGTGAAAAGAAGATATACTTGATTCATTCGAAAAACATGATAGGTAATGACGGGGAAGCAACAGTGGATGGTATTCATTTTACAGACTTAGGAATGATGAGGTATGCAGATCTGGTGACTCCAATCATTAAAAAATTAATGAAGTAGTAAAACCTATGAATTTACAGATCGAATTTTATTTCGTGTGTAAATAAAGAAAGATAAATATTCATGGTTGATTCTTCAGTATTAGTAATCTTCGGCATCATAGCAGCGTCGGCTACAGACATCAAAGAAATTCTCAGATTTGATTTAAAATAAAGATAGAAGTCATGACGAAACGTTTATTTTTTGCATTCATATTCTTATCTTGGCACTTGGTAGCCTGTTCGAATGGAGATTCAAAAATGAGAATGAAAATAACTGGCGAAGATTTATACATATCAGCCAAGCTGGATGCTGAAACCGATATTCTTTATTGGTTCAAGAAGTGTATGTTCAATGAACTGTTCACATTTTATAGAGTAGGGACAATAGCCAACAGTATGCCTGCTCCTACTACCTTGCCCGATACCTCCCCGGCATCCGTTCTGAATCTGGCCTACAGTGACAATATCGGTCCTTTTAATATAACGGGATATGGATGGTGTGGAGGAAATCATCCCTATTTGGATGAAGTCACTCGAACTGCCCGCAATGTCGGTTATCATATTTATGTGGATGGAAAAGAAATAAAGGAAGATATGTCGGCTTTGACAAAAGAGATAAAAATAACAGTAACCAATGAAATAATGAATCCTTCCAAAGCCGATACCAGTAGCGGAAAAACACTTTTGAATGATGTATTATGCATAGAGACTGTCAGTTATTCTGTTTACAGAAATAATATCCAAGTCTCGGTTAGCCATGAGTTTCAGAATGAGTCTCCTGTGACGGTACAGATGTATTATGGAATGCAGTCTATGTTTGAGAAAGAGACACATACATTAACTGCCGGTGGCAAGTATACTGACTGGACGGTACAAAAAGAGGTCTCCACCTTTACAAAGAAAGAGTATCCCTCATTTCGCCGTTTCATTGAGAAAAGTGTACATGCCTATCAATCCTCTTATCTATTCGCTGACGGACTGGGAAATCATGAAGAGATAGCAGATGATGACATTATCTTCATCGGAAATTCCAGCAATAAAACATATCATAAGATAATAGCCAATAAAGAACATAAAAAAGGAGATGTTATTCATTGGAGCGGAGTTTATACTTGGTTCAAGTCTCCTGTTTCCGATGATGATGGTTTGCTGTGTTATGAGGGTATTATAGATAATCAGAAGGTCCTCTTTATTGATTGCAAGAAGAGCGTCAACAAAATGATACAGCTGCCTGACGGCTATATAAAGAAGACTTTCACTATCAGAGAGAAAAGCGAATCAATAACAATCGCAGGTAATAAAGTGACAACCCAAGGACTTAAGATCGTATCCGATGGCCCCGGAAGTTGTGTGATTACCTTTAATCATTAATTTAGTGTATGGCATCCCAACTATAAAGGACAGACAAAAATGGCTACATCATTGATTCCCTATATATCAACGATTACAGATTGGCCATTAAAACCAGAATCATTTTATTAAGGACAGATAACAAATTAGCAAAATGGCATTTTGTCATTTTGCTAATTTAAAGTGTCGTGCCTTGTCTCTTTCCACACTTGGGGCGAATAAAGAAAAAAAACGCATAGAATTGCCGTTACGATAAATCAGAATGTCGTCAATGATACAGGAAAACAATCATTTTATTCCTGTTATCCCTATAAATCCACAACAAGAGCGCATCTAGGCGTTTTATGTATCAAACCGGCGCATTCCTTCCACCTGAGAAACATTGTCTGATAATTGCCGTACCCTCCTTTTATAAGCTAAATATCCTCACTTTACAACCTATGTGATGTTGGTTTTAAACCAATGGTATGTTTCATTAAAAGCAATGGTATGTTTGGTATAAAGCAACCTTATGTTTTATGACAATCAACCTTATGTTTTTCCTCTATAATACGGTTGTTTTTATGCAAACGACCGCTCTTTTATGCACAATTACGTATATTAATTCCTTCTTTCATCCCATTACTCTTCTGGTTACGTCTCTTTCTCACAAACAAGAAATAGCATAATCAAGAAAATAAGAGAATAATGATCTTGATTATGCTATTTTACGATCTTTCTGATAGATGAAAGTTATCGAAAACCGAATACTATCTCTTCAAATTTAAGTTCTCCAGAACCACTTGATTTTCGTAAAGAACATGGTTGCCAAAACAGATATACCGGTCAATATCACTCCTTGAAGAAACCCCAGCCATGCATTCTGCTGAAAATAAGAAAGTAATGGAGCTATCCCCACTATGTTTGCCAAAGGCAGGATAAATAAATCACCAACCACATAAGCAATCATCGGATTCTGCCCGGACATAACAAGAAAGCGGGTACTTCGTACACATCGGAAATAATCGCAAACGATACTTAAGAATAAAAGTGCCATAAATGCCAGCCCGGAAGTCACGAAGAAATAGCTAAAGGTGGCAGGATCTTTCTTTATTCCTTCCTGAAAAGGCTCAAAACACAAGCCTAAAAGAAGCAGATAAGCTCCCGCATTAAATAACTTTTTCCATAACAGAGCAATCCCGTCCGTTGGACGTAAAAACAGATATTTGCCGGCCAGTAATAAAATGAGCGTCACCGATAAGTTTATTGCTAACATGCGTGTATAAAGTCCGTAAAGATTGAAAATGATGAGCACTATAGTTAATGGAACCAATACAATACTCAGTTTGCGGTATTGCAGTGAATCCGAATGGTCAGTATCTTTGAGATTCTTCATCCATTCCATCAGATATTCTCCTGCAATGCTGCCGGGGATTACAATAAACAGATATTTCAGATAATCGAAACGATACATCCAAGGCAAAGGAGTGTAATTAAATACCGCCTGTGTCCATGAGTTTTCTGCGGTGCTTCCCAATATAATTGCCATCAATAGCAATAGAACACCCATGCGTATCCAGCGATTATGCATCGAAAAGATGTAAAGAATGGAACCGAAAATCGCCATATTAGCCAGCAACAAAATAATCACATTGCTAAAATACAGGCTGAACGTTCTTCCGTCTGCATAAGAAGTGGTTACCATCAGTATCACAGCTACTCCATAAGCAAGAAGCTTGATGCACGTATGCGCCCATTCCGGCATTTTGAGAGGAATACGCATAAACATCGGAAACAAGATGGCAAAGCAGAGAATTGCCAGCAGCCATGACCGGATATCCTGTGGTGAACTCAACACATAGGGGTAGAAGTGCTGAATGAATATAGCAAAGAAAGTCAGTTGAACACCCCGCTTAATAGCTTCATACACCAGTTTGAGTTTGGAATCACCTTTCTCTGCACGTTTTCCGATCGAGAAAGGGAAAGCTGCTCCCATAGCAAACAGGAAGAAGGGAAATACGAGATCGACCCAAGTAATTCCAGGCAGCATAGGGTTGAATGCATGATCCGGCGGCGGTGTCTGTGCATGACTCATCCAGCCGGGAAGCACATGCGTTACGATGGTAGCCGAAAGTACCATTGTAATAATCGCATATCCCCGCAAAGCATCTAGTGCCAGAGCTCTGTTATTCATAAGCTTCCTCCGTTTTTCATCCCTTCCTCTACCTCCTTCCAGAGATTCTTGGAAATGATATGTACGATATCAAATACCATCAAACCATCCGAACGACGGAGATTCATTTCTATTGTTTCCGACAGTTTGGCGGGATTATCATAGAACTGGTCAACTAAAATACCTCCTATAAATTTGTTTCCCTTCAGAATATGACGCAAATGCCGGCAAGAACCTTCTACACAATACCAAGTGCCGGATTGTGCTTGTGAATCGGTTTCATTCCAGATACTGCGGTTTGTCTTCTTGTATTCCGCAATCGTGATGTCGGTATAATAATTGCCGGTTGCATAGAGATCAAGCAACTCTGCGTATCCATAATTTTTGTATTCGGGAGTAGCCCAACTGAAATCTTTGCCGGGATCATAGTTTTTACTGGCAAAGTTTACTCCTACCTCATAGTAAGATGGATACCAGGCTCCGGTATAGGTTCCGAAAGAAACTCTTGGATTGGCAGCCTTTACCTCCTTGCGTGCCAAAGCCATGAAATCTGTTATATTCTTTGTGCGCCATTCGAGCCACTTTGGGAAATACCTACCCGGTTGTGGTACATATTTTCCGTCTGCATTTTTCTTCCAGGTGAAGATGTCTTCCGGAAATTTAGACAACTTCTTGCCGGTATACGCTTCAAATTTCTCACGCGAGAGCGGTGAGAAGTCAGCCGTGATGCCATCGTAGCGTACACGGTCGAGCATCAATCCGTCTATATCCGGGTACTTGGTTACAACTTCTTTCAATACATTCAATATATGAGTACGATATTCTTCGTTGACAGGATTAATCATAGCTCCATATTTGTGTTTTTCTTCCGTGATCGGAATAATCCCCTTATCGGGAGTATACACCATAGATGCCCACTCCGGATGTCCGCTATATACCATTCCACGATCGAAGTAATTATGTCCGGCGCAGAAGACATTTAATGATGCATGTACTTCCAGTCCCAACTCATGCCCTTTCTTGATAAAATATCCCAGATAGTCGAAATCTCCGGCTTTCGCTCCTTTCCATTCTTTCATCTGAGGAGCGAAATCGCTCTTGTATAACACTTCCCCGGTAATCGGGCGGATATCTACGATAGCATGTGTGAATCCCAGCGTTTTGATCTTGTTCAAATAATAATCAATTGAATCCTTATGGCTGAAACGCTCGAAATTTGCTTCTGCGTCAATCCACATGAGAGCAGGCTTCTTCTTTATCACTATCCGAAACGGAGATGCCGGCAGACCGGCATTATTGCATAACTCTCCCTGTGCATAATTACGAAAGCAATAACGTACTTCCATCGGATCATTTACGGAATCGTTCCAAACCTTGACTACCGACGAACCATTGATGATTTCGGCCTTTGCAGGACGGAATACACCGTCTTCGCCCACTATCTCAAAACCTTTCACGTTTTGATTTTCCGGAGTCAGACCGTCTTCACCATAGTCAAAGTCAATCTCTACCGCATTTCCTTTTACCTGATAAGCCTTGTATATGGGACCGGAATATTGGAATCCTTTACGATTGTATGTCTTAGCCAGAGCCCAGTAAGCCAATCGTTCGCCGACTTTTATCTTATAGGGTGAGTGGATAAAGTTTTCGCTTCCGGCATCTCCGGTCGTCACCATTCCCACATTGGGCACTTCTTTCATTAATTCCAGTTGGCACTGACGGAACCATGCCCAGTCCAGTTTATCATTACCTTCAGACTTCCAAGGAGCTATTTGTACATAGTAGAAAGGCATTTCGGGATTATGAAAGAAATCTCTCCATTGAGAAACCATGGCCGGAAACAGCTCCTTGTATAGCTTCGGATCGGGAGTATTGGCTTCTCCCTGATACCATATCACGCCTTTTACAGGAAAGCCTTTCCACGGATTGACCATAGCATTCCACAATAAAGTAGGAGTTCCGGCAGCCCATCCGAATTCCTTCTGACTGGCGTCCGGCAAAGTGACTCCCGGAAATTCGGACAAAGTTTCTTTATTCATCCATGCCTCGATCTTCGACATACTCCAGGAGCAGTGTATCAGACCGACCGGAATATCCAGAGATTGCTGTAACTGATGGCCGAAGAAGTAGGCTGTGGCACTAAAATCGGCAACTTCTTCGGGCGAAGATTCACTCCATTTGCCTTCTATCCCATTTTCTTTCGGAGTGGTACTCCAAGCATTCTTTACAGTATAAAGGCGGAGCGGACGTTTCGGATGAGCGGAAACAATATATGGCTGCGAACCGAATACCGGTTGCCCGCGAAATCCTTTCACCGGCATTTCCATGTTCGATTGTCCCGAACAGAACCATACCTCGCCAATCAGAATGTTTTTCAACATGAGTTCTTCTCCATCAGAAAAAGTGATTGTGTAAGGGCCTCCTGCCTCGGGGGTAGGCAGAACCAGTTCCCATCGTCCGTCCTGATTGCTGACAGTCGAAATCTTACGGTTATTCCAGGAGGCGGATACATACACACGTTTTCCGGGAGACGCCTTTCCGTAAAAGGTTACCTCCGATTGCTGCTGCAATACCATGTTATCGCCCCAAATGGAGGTCAGCGTTACCTTCGCTTCCGCCTTCAGAAAGAACAACGAACATATCAGTAATAAAAAGTATTTGGTTTTAAGTTTCATATCATTATTTATTTTCAATGGTTTGAGTATATACATTGCCAAAACGATCGGTAACTTTGACTTCGATCTTTGCATTCTTATCGTGAGGGGCAGCGTGGAACAGATGGCCGGTAAGGACAGGAGAAATCCAGTCGTATTTCACCTTTTCCTTATCAGAGCAGATAGCCTTTGCCATCGGGTCATATCCTTGATACTGCTGCATGTCTCCCATTCGCTGCCCATTTTCGTACCATTCTACTTTCCACAAGTCGTCCCAGTTCCATACATTGGCTATAATATCGGAAGGATACTCTTCCGATGCTCCTGCCGGATAAGCGCGAAATTGGTATTCCAGCGGATAACCGGCGCTTTTATATACCCATTTCAGCCGATTTCCTTTCACTTCATAGATTCCGTATCCTCTGGGAGTTCCATCCACATTTACATCTGCACGCCACCATGTTCCGCATACGGCTGCCGTGTTATGCTCCATCAATGAATCATTGAAACAGACATTCGTGTTAAAATGAGTGTGCCCGGAGATAATATGCGCATCATATCCCTTTAGTAGCTCATATAATGCGGCTGTATTGACCGTCTCATCCTGATCCAGGGTGTTATATCTCAGCTTTTTCTGAAGGCTGGAAGGTATGTGCATCACTACAAATATCAACTTGTCTTTGGGTACGTATGACAAGTCTTTTTCCAGCCATTTGAAGGTACGTTCGTCAATGTATCCGATGTATTGGTAATCACGATTCACATAAAAACAGTTATCGAGTACAATGTAGTGCGCTTCTCCTTTATTGAAAGAATAGTAAATGGGACCGAAGTAGCTTTCGAAAGTACGGTACGAATATTCGAAAGTACGACCGCCGTAAGTCATATCATGATTTCCGATAGTCCGGTAAATGGGAAAATTTAAAGAAGAAACTGCATCTATATACGATGGATACAAAGAAGGTGTATCGCCTACAATATCTCCACAATCTATACCAAACACATCTTTCTTACCGGTATAAGGTTGTACATGCTGTTTCATGTCTTTCAGGAATTCAGCGTATGCCCTTACATCATCTTCAGAAGTAACCTGTGCATCTGCCTGTACCAGAAAAATATGGTCTGTATCATTCCGGGGATTCTTTATTAACTCAAAATTGTATGTATTCCGTTTTTCAGGATTTACTTCCTGATAAAACAAGGGAATAGTTTTTTTCGTTTGTGGCAAATATCCGGCAGGAACCGACATCTGGACAAAACGGACATCTCTGTTGGGGTAAAGGGCATAATTTCCCTGTTTGTCGGTCAACGTGCAATCGATACCGTCTGTGACAACTACTCCCTGGACACCTTTACCGTTGCAGGTCACTTTTCCACGGATGCTGTCGGAGAAGTTTTGAGCTTGCAAGTTTACCCCGAAGCTCATCAACAAAAACAAGTGTAATAAATATATTTTCATGGTTATTGTTCTTTATGGATGCTTCTATTAAAAGAAGTCTGAGACCTGAGCCTCAGACTTGCTATACTGATTAAAACGAATCGTAATAGTCAGCGCATTCCATCCTCAATTATCTATTGAGGAATGGATGCCAGATATTTGTCAAAGCCTGTCTTAAACGCATTCCAGTAATCATACTTTTTGATATGGCAAAGATCGAATGCAAAGAAGCCGTCACTGTTGTTGATACATGCGTCAATGGCGTCAGGTATCTTTGCGGATTGTCCTCCATCAGTCCAGCCGGTGCTATTGCCAATATCCGGACCTCCTGCATAAGGAACATCGCCTTTCAGCAATTCACGACCATTTTTGCAGAATCCTTCCATTGTCCATTCACCACTGCCATAGATTTTATCTACAGAGGCATAAGCTCCCAAGAATATATAATCCAGATGGTCGGCATAACCGTAGTTTTTATAGTCCGCAGTAGCCCATTTGGGGTAATAAACCGAAGTATCATATTTCGGACTGGCCCAGTTTACTCCCGAAGTATAATAAGAAGAGTACCAAGCGCCTACATAAACTCCAAAGTTTATTTTGGTATTGACAGACTTGACTTTCTCGCGTGCTTTCACAATGAAATCATGAATCACTTTTACACGGAATTCCAACCATTTCTTAAAATAGGCAGGCTGGGAAGAAGGCAGTGATTGAGTACCCGGCGCCATAATATCTCCCGGGAAGTTGGTCACTGTCTCACCTATATATTCTTCAAATTTTTGTTTGGATACAGTCGAGAAATCACTTTCCAAGCCATAATCATCATAACGGCAACGGTCCAGAATGATTCCGTCCAGATCATATTTAGCAAGGTCGCCCAGCAACTGCAAAACAAAGTTCTGTACTTCATCATTAGCCGGGTTCATGAATTTTGCTCCGGAGTCTGTTTCGTCATTCAATAAATCCATTGTATTGGTCAAGCCATCTTCCAAATTGGCCACACTTGCCCATTCCTTCTTAGAGTCGTCACGGAACAACATGCCGTCCGATCCAAGATTGTAAGGGCACAAATAGCCGCCAACAAACGTATTAATGGAAGCATGTACCTTCAACTCCTGATTGCGAGCCTCATCTATAAAAGCCTGCAAATAATCCCATGTTTCCGTACGTTCATAATAAACATAACCCGAATTTCCCCATACATCCATCCGCCTCACCTGGTCTACTGCATCAGTCTTAAATAACACGTCTCCTGTGGTCGGGCGTACATCAACAATAATATCAGTAAAGCCGGCAGCTTTTATTTTCACCATATCTTTGGCAATATTCTCTTTACTATTTGCATAATCCGGGAAATTAGCGGCTGCATCGATCCACACATAACGTGGTTTCGCCTCTGTAACATCCGGATCGTCCGGCTCTTCCGTCGAATTGTCATTCCATGGCCATTCTGGAATTCCATCCGAGTCATCTTTACAGGAAGTAAATATAGCTACTCCGCAAAATATCAATATCAAAATTTTAAAAAGTTTTTTCATATCCTACCTCTTTATTATTATACTATTTGTCAATACAATCGGCTACATAGGCTCCGATGACACTACTATTATTATCATAGTAATAAATGTACAGCTTAAAGCCGTCGGCTGTCGGAGCTATCAATACATCACCGGATGCTGTGCCTGCAGTGGCAGACTGGAACCAAGCTATCGAATTATTTGAGAGAACCAACGCAGGAGCAGAAGTTATATCTCCGGTCAGCTTACTCTTGTCATTCACATCATACAAGTAGAGTTCCGGGCCAGTACCCCAATGCGGGAAATGGCTAACGATAAACAGTGCAACATAGTTTGCATTATTGAACTGTTTAGAATCCAGACAGTTCTGATTTTGTGCCCAACTACTGCCTGAAGGATTGCTCAACTGAGTAGCAATGGTATTCGAACCATTCAGGTATGTAAATATATTCGGATCGTAATAAGAGAGGAAGTTTCCGTCATTTACATCATTGGATGCAGGTACAACAGTCGTATTGTTGACTGGAGCTGCTCCCCATGACAAGCCGGTAGCACTGATATCTATAACTTCCGGTGTCTGTATTACTCCATCCTTCACAACAATGCGAGTGAATTTACTTGAAGAAGTTACATTGGTGATGCCTTCATTGGTAATAATGATAATAGCATCCTTCTTCACATCCCCTGTCACCTTCATTTTGGCTCCCATCGGTACACCGGCATTGTTGGTGAATGAGTAGAACAAAGTTGGAGCCTGAGTAACTGATGAGGTAATATAGATGTTACATTTTTCTCCGCTTTCCGGATGGTTGCAGATCAACAGATGATTAGCTTCATCACTAGTCACACTGGCTGCTTTGGCTGAGCCAAGGTTGATCGTACCTTGTTTTACTCCAGTAATCCGGTTAAAATACATCGGAGTAGTACCATCACCCATACAAACGACTAGATTATTATTGATTGCTCCCATAGTCGGCGCGTTAGTGGTTGCCCATGGAATACCTAATATAGCAGTCGGATCAAGATTAAATAACAGCTCTACACTTGTAGCATTAAAGCCATATGGTATTTTGGCCGGTATATTCTTCTTGACTGTATACACCTGTTTGTCAACGCCATTATGAGCTGTAACCGTCAGTTCTACCGGTTCATTATAATTCAGAGCTGTAGTGCTCGGGTCCGGAGAAATAGTAGCATGAGCGGAAACCTCGAAATCAGCCAGACAAGAAGATAAATCATCGGCACTGATAAGCGAAATTGTTTTGGATGCCTGATCAATCACTCCGGTCAGTTCAGGATTCTGCAAACTAAATGTAATCATCTGGCATGCAACAGATTTAGTACGCTGTCCTGTAATACAGATTTCCCGCTTTGATCCATCCGGAGCAGTCAGAGTAAAATAATTATCTTTTGTCAAGTCCAGAATGGTAATACTGGGCGTAATGATATAATTATTGTTCAGCTCCGCTTTCACACGCATTGCCGTCATATACTGTTCGGTCTCATTATCACTCGTCTCCGGGAAGAACCAGGGAACCGGGATGACAAAACGGTCTGAAGTATATTCATCTGCAAAAATCTTATGACTGACTGCTTCCGACTCTTTGTACGGCCCGGAAGTAAAGATTGCCGTAAGGCTGGTTATTCCCTGTCTGGAAGTGTCTACGCCAACTCCTTCAGGATCTTGACATGAAGCAAAGAAGGCAGATATTCCTATTAATAAGTATAATAAATTCTTTTTCATAATCATTTTTCTTTAAAGGTTATTGCCATTCCGGATATTGACTCACTGACTGATTGCCGTTGATTTCGCTAGACGGCAGCGGACAACGATACATTTTACTCGGGAAGCTAAGATCTTTATGATCTACTTCGACATACGTATACTTGAATGTGCCGTTTGCATTCTTCTCAATCTTCAGACCATGGCGGCGCGTTGCGCTAAATGTGCTTTGAGCCAGTTTCCAACGACGCATATCCCAGTAATAAAATCCTTCACATGCAAGTTCTACTTTACGTTCCTGACGGATGGCTGCCATCAATGCATCTCCACTCTTATCCGAATAAGGAAGTCCAACTCTTGAACGTATTTCTCTCACTGCATTGTTCGCATTGTTCACATCATTGGTACGATAGCAAGCCTCGGCATAATTCAACAATACTTCGGCATAACGAATGGCAATCCAAGGGGCTACACTGTATTGAGAAGTTGAGAAACTATGATTTTCGTCTACAAGCTTACGCAGGAAATAACCTGTAGCAGTACGTCCATTACCATCTTTCTCTACAAGCCATTGCATCCAGCCATCATTACCTCCGACAAATGGTTCTATCGTACGACCTTTCCATGTGGCTCCATTATAGAGTATAGAAGCTTGAAAGCGTGGTTCCAGTTTGCTGTATGGAGGATTTTCTTCCGTACTTTCTGTTGTATGCCATGCAGACCAATCGGGGAAACCTCCCGTAGTAGCATATTCATAAGATTCAACCATTTCCTGAGTCGGATTTGCCAAACCTCCAACCTGATTGTTGCCGTCAAATTTCTTGTCGCCGCCAGGAGCATAGAAATTATCCCATGAGTGATATACTTTATTGGTAGCATTGTAATCATATTCCCAAATAGCTTCACTGCTATTTGACTTGAATGCATCAACATAATTATCCTTCACCAGTGAATACAGTTTGGAGTTAATCACTTCTTCAGCAGCAGCTTTCGCTTTAGCCCAACGTTCGGCATAGAGCATGGCACGTGATAATAATGCGTATGCAGCACCACTCGTTACACGACCATTGGAAGTCGCACTTTTCTTCAGATGTTCTCCTGCAAAGTTCAGGTCGGATTCCACAAAGTCCCATCCTTGTTCTTCCGTACTCAACGGCATGTTAGGCTGAATCTTGGTAAGGTCTTTATCGTAGATGATTACTTCTTTATAGCGTTTTACCAGATCAAAATACAGCATTCCACGGAAGAAACGTAATTCTGCTTCAAGACGGGTAACATCGTCCGGAGCAAAGTTTCCATATTTATCCAGGTTATAAAGCGCTTCATTCACACGACGAACATATTCGTAGACTTTGGCCCAGTTTCCTAAATAAGTTGCCACATAGTTGGCATCAACTACCGATGTTTCTCCATAAGAGAGTTCATTGGGGACATAACGATAGGCATTATAATTGGCGTCTCCATATTTGATCAGGTCTGTTAAACCTTCGGTCATACCAGCTTTACATTGGCCTTCGTTATAGTTTCCAAAATATGCAGTGTAATGATAAAAGCTATTCACAGCCAGCTCTGCATTCGTTACCGAGTTCCAGACGGTCTTGTCAGAGACTTCATTCGTAGGTGTCATATCCAGGTAATCACTACAGGAAGAAAAACCGAGTGATGTACAGAGAATACCAACGCTTATTAAATATTTTGTTTTCATATCTTATCGATTTTATAGGTTTAGAAAGTTAAAGTAATGCCTCCCATAATAGTACGCTGTTGTGGATAATAGCCATTATTAACTCCCGGAGACTCAGGGTCAATTCCGTCAGGAAGTCCGGAAATAGTGAACAGGTTTGATCCTTGTACATACAGTCTCAGGTTTTCAATACCCACCTTATCCATCCATACTCTGGGGAGTGTATATCCCAACTGTGCGGATTTCAAACGAATATATTTACCATTGCGCAACCAAAAGGTTGAAGATAATCCATTGTCACCTCCATGAGTAAGTCCTCCAGCTGTAATGCGCGGAAAAGTTCCGTTCGGATTGTACTCACTTACAGCATTCTCAACCAAATATAACGGTGAGTTGGCTCCATCCTTAAACGTCTTTGTCCAGACAGTATTGTCATCATTATCATTATAATAAGTACCTGTCAGAGAAACATCGAATAGTGCTCCGCCCGTGAACTGTGCATTGAAATCAAAACCATTCCAGCTTGCATTGAGTGTCAAACCATAGGTCACAGCCGGACGATTATTGCGTCCGATACGAGCTCTGTCGCTCCAGTCAATCTTACCATCACCATTCAAATCTCTATATTTGATATCACCGATATTAGGACGGCTGCCATACCATGCGGATTTATCGATTTCTTCTTCCGTCCGGTACAAACCTTCTGCAATCCATCCGTAATTTGCATACACATTATCACCAGTTACTCTAAACCACATCTGCTGGTTAGCATAATCAGAAGCATAGCGCAACCAACGGTTCTTAGCCCATGTAACACTGGCTGATACGCCGTAATTGAAAGGTTTTGATGCTACGGAGAACTTATTACGATGTGATACTACAACATCAATACCTTTGGCATCCATCTTGTTATAGTTGGCATATGTATTGTAATACTCACCCATAGAAGCAGGATATGCGTTACTACTCATCGAAGTCAGCATATCATAAGTATAATTGTAGAATGCGTCAAAATCGACTCCCAGTAAACCATTCCACATTGTAAAATCGAATCCTACATTATATGAGAGTGTGTTTTCCCATGTCAGAGTTGCATTAGGTACAGCTGCCGTGTACATGCTCGGATAAGAATTGCCACCAATCATTACTTTATCTCCATAAGCATATGTACTCAAGAAGCGATAGGGAGTAATGGCGTCAGCTCCCAGCAGACCTGCAGAAGCACGGACTTTCAAATCGTCAATAAAGGTCAGGTCTTCCATGAAGCTTTCTTTGGATATTCTCCAGGCTACTGAACCGGAAGGGAAGAATCCCCAACGCTTTCCACTCACATTTCCTGCAAATTTATAAGAACCATCATAACGTCCGGTAAACTCAGCCAAGTATTTGTTGTCATAGTCGTATTTCAAACGGAATACGTATCCGATGCTTCTCTTTGCATCACTTCCGCCTGATATCGGGTTTGATTTGGCCGGGTTTCCAAAGTCAAGTTCGGGAAGTTCTACAAAAGGAATATCAGTGGCGTATGCCGAGAATTTATTCTGTTTCCAATCCTGTACTTCAGCCAAGGCCAGGAAGTCGACATTGTGCTTTCCGAAAGTATTGGCATAGTGGATACTTCCCTGACCAACAAGCTGACGAGTAGTAGTCTGCCCTTCGCCTAACTGATTAGTAGTATTGCCGCGCGGGTCTAATGTATTGGCATATTTCAATTCGGTAATATTGGTGGTAGGCATTGTTATCATCTCTGTATAATAAGGTATATCCAGATTCTTATTATGAGAAGTAACATAGTCATAAGATCCGTTTACTTTCAGGCTCAGTCCTTTTACCCAGGGTACATTGTACTGCAAAGAAATATTAGTCTGCGCTTCTGTTGTACGTGTCACTTTATAACCTGATTCATAAATTGCAGCAAGAGGGCTGTTGGCCTGTCCGCTACCATTGGCTGTTGCTGTATAAAGCCCATTATAACTTTCCTGTACATATGGATGCATACGAAGAGTCTGGTTTGCTACGGACATCCATCCCTGTTCTCCTAACTCCGAATTAGAATCAGTACCTCCGGATGCAAAGCCCGGTGTATGGCGTTTGCTCGACCTGCCTGCAATACCCACTGTCATAGTAAAGTCTCTGGCTACTTGCGCTTCGATATTAGTACGTATATTATAGCGGTTATAGTAGAAATTATCAATATTACCTTTTTGTCCCATATAGCCGGCAGAGGCATAATAACGCATTTTATCGGTCCCTCCCTGAATGGAAACATTATGTTTCTGATTGAAACCTGTACCAAATACCTTATCGATATAGTTAACATTACCCCAGCCATTAGAACCTGTCAGCATGTCTTCCACATTTTGTTTGGAGAAGACCGGAGTATATTCGTTTACATCTGTAATGACCCCGTTAGCCATTTTATCCATCATATCACCCAAATTATAATAGTAAGCGAATTGAGGACCATTCATGAATTTCGGGAAATTAGCATTCATAGAAGCACCGAAAGAAGCGTCATAAGTAACTTTGGATTTACCTTCCGTACCTTTCTTCGTTGTTACAATAATAACACCACCGGCAGCTTTCAGACCATATACAGCTGCCGAAGCTGCGTCTTTCAAAACAGAAATACTCTCTATATCATTGGGGTCGATGTCGGTAATCGAACGGGGGAATCCGTCCACAATATAGACAGCATCATAAACAGAGCCACGAATACGCAAGGAAGCATTATCCAATCCCGGTTCACCGGATTCCTGTACCGAAGAAATACCGGCCAATTTACCTGCTAACATTTGAGTTACATTGGTTGAAGGAGCCTTTAATAATTCATCTCCTTTCATTGCCGATACCGCTCCGGTCAATGACTGCTTTTTCTGAACACCGTAACCTACGACGATAACTTCATCCAACGCAGCAACATCATCTTTCATTACAATATTTATAACTGTCCGACCGGCGACTTTTATATCTTGATTAGTCATTCCGATATAAGAAAATGATAAAATATCTTTAGCCGCAGCTTGAATACTGTATTTTCCATCCATGTCTGTAACTGTACCGTTTGTCGTTCCCTTCACAACAATACTCACACCCGGTAAAGGTTCACCTGTGCCATCAGTAACAGTTCCTTTTACTAAACTCTGCGCATGACTATTAATAGCACATGCAAAAAGTGCACATATCGAAAACAGAAATATCTTCAATATGCGAGAGTTCTGCTTGATTTTTGAGTTAAACTCTGTCATAGAATTAATTTTTAGATTATTAAAAAGATTGGTTAACATAATTCTTTATTTGCTATAGCTGTTCCAGTACTTTCCAGCATTGATACAGCCCTCTCGGTACATGGAAGCATCCTTTCCATTTTCCTCCTTTAAGTGGCAGCAACACTTCACCTCGTCGATTCAGATAACCGAACCATTCCGGATATTTCGAATCCTTGAAGTGTGTCCACGCATAGTCGTGCACTTTTTCAAACCATTCCAGACATTTCTTGTCTTCGGTCAACTGATAACCTTTCAATAAGGAGATCAGTGTCTCGATATGCACCCACCAGAGTTTCTGATCCCATTCCAACTGCTGGGGAGGACAACCGTTACGGTCCATAAAGTAATAGATGCCGCCATATTCCTTGTCCCAACCGTAGCTGATCATCGTGAGAGTAATATCCTTAGCCTTTTCAATCAGGTCCTGACGATTCAGCCGTTTG
>OLRF01000881.1_pt1 | contig 34690 bp, 36 predicted proteins | sample 1672061 | NCBI WGS metagenome assembly OLRF01 (sample SAMEA3136641, study PRJEB25190) | human gut metagenome | reverse complement strand
TGCTTCAGCTCCAATGGTCCCTGCATAATTACAGTGTCATTATCCCTCGCATAGCGCGAAATCTCTCCCCTGTCACTATCATTTATCAGATCAATCTTACTGGATTCATTACTCTCCTCCGGATATATTTCAGTCACAACTCCATTCGGTGCTATCTGTATACTCTGAATCGAATCGTCCATCATATTTGCTGCAATATCATAAAACCTATTTATATTTCCATCACCACTTATGACAACCTGCTTTAAGCTATCGGTAACTCCTATTCCCTCCATAAGCTCGCCATATATACGCTCCGTATATGTCATCGCATTGAGCTTTGCATTTGTCCTGTTCTGCTGTTCCTGACTCTTGCCGACTACATATATAGCGCCGATTAACGCACACATGCCCAATATAAATACCACTGCCGGAATAATGAATCTCTTTTTTAGCTTTTTCATTTGTATCACTTTCTAAAATCAATGTCTATCTGTTCTATATGATTTTAATATTATAGCTTTACGATAAGAAAATGTCTATAAATTTACTTAGTTCATATCAATATTTTTCAGTTGCTCACCCGCTCGAGGAGGCAAATACTTTCTACATGGCTCGATTGCTCCAGATTGATGTCGAGTGTGTAGCCAAATTCGCGTTCGTTCGCGGGAATTTATCAAAGAGTGTTTTTGCCGTAAAACACACCGATTTTTACCCCCTGTACGTTCTCGGAAACAGGTCAAAGACCTTGCTCCTACTTATAATATGCAAACGCACAGATTCGCCGACCGCTTCAAGACTTTGCTCTGACGGAACAAGTCCGAAATCCCATCGCCTCAACTCTAAGCGTTAACAGATTTAATTAGATACGGCCTCTTTCAGTGTTTTACCATCCTTTGTCTTCCATGCAGTCATCCCATTCGTGCTTGCACCGGTTACGAAGTTAGCTGCCGTTGAGGCACTTGTAAAATGAACATCCTTCGATACCACGCCATCCTTCACGTATTCAGCGCGGTATTTTTCTATAGTATTTGCTCCTCTGAATTTTTCAGAGTGTGCTACTGTTCCAGATACCTTCGAGCCTTTCTTCACAATGCACTCTTTAGTAGCTGGATCGTACTCACCAGACGCTTCTACTCCTGATCTTGTTCTGTTCATAAAAATCTTCATACTTGACCTCCAAAATGCTCTGCTGCTATGTCATCAAGCTGCTTTGCAATTTCTGAAAACTCCATATTCAAATCCAGCGTCCGGACGCTTATTTTATTCCCGCTCATCTGATAGATGTTGTCCGGCTGCAGCTCCTCATCAGTTTTTGCATAGAGAAGCATGCCTGAAACTGAATGTTCTCCATCGCCTATATCAGTATCCTTATTCTTGACGTAAGTGAATATCTGATACAGATTAGCTGAATGAAGCATTCTTGCATTAAACCGGTTCTCTGCCAGCGTATGCGTGTAATACTTTGCGTCGATAATGAGCACTGTATCTCCGGACTTGCTTTCAAGCATAATGTCACTCTGCATAACCGGCAGAAGTGTGCCCACGCCATCATCCAGAGCCCACGGTATCTGTGACGCACTGGCCTTTATTTCCTGATGCTCTTTGATGTAATACTCAAGAATAAACTTCTCATATAAGCGATTCATCCTCTGATCATCCACGAATGAAGCCAGCTTATATTCACCATCATCTGTTGTCAGGAGCATCCCCTCGATAATCAACTGGCAAATACTGATAAGCACTCTATAACTCTGATTATTTCGCTGGAACCGGATAGACGACCATTTGATACCAAGCGGCTCGATTTCATCCACATTGGAGAAAAATAGCATCTCTTTTTTCAAATCATTTTTGTACTCCGCATCCACCTCAGAATGACGAAGTAATATCATGACTGTCGTTTTTAGTATCTGGTTCAGAAGATTGTTTTCCGAAAGTTCGTCGAACTCACATGTAAGGCGCTGCTTCTTTTCAATCTTATTTTTTATTGTGCCCGGCATATCAATTTTGCCGCGCATCACGGGCAGGTCTTCTTTCCGGTTCATGTATTCCCGATAAAGTCCCTGCTTCAACTGCCGCCCGATTCCTTTTGAGAGAATCGCCGCGAACAGATTATGCATGTTCTCAAACTCCTCCGTGGCGATCTTGTCGTCTTCCGACTGCTGCAATGTGGTGAAGGCATAAGAGAGCATGTAGTAAATATTCTTGATGAATATGCTCTTATCCTTTGTCATTGAAATACTCCATGAAGGATATTTTCCCAGCGCTGCAGCTCCGCCGAATCGTCAAACCAATATTCACTGAGCATCGGAAGAATATCGAAATCTACAATGGAATGCAGCCATTCTTCTGTGCAGGTATCGTGGCCGCAGAAATAGCTGTGCCCAATGCAGAAGCCCTTACCGAGTGATTTATCCGAAGCAATCTTCTTATTCAGTTCTTTGACCTTCTCTACCAGTTCATTGAAGGTCTCATTATTCAGGTTCTTCTGATACTGAATGAAACCATCGGAATCAAACCCCGGCTCCATTTCCAAAAAACTGAATCTACGGCGCAGAGCATAATCAATCATCGCAAGACTTCGATCTGCCGTGTTCATCATGCCGATAATATAAAGGTTTTCCGGGACAGCAAACGGAAGTCCGTTATAAGCGAGTGTGGCCTTTACTCCTCTATAGTCCTTTTCAATAAGCATAAGGAGTTCACCGAAGATTTTACTCATGTTACCACGGTTGATCTCGTCGATGATAAAGAAATAATCCTTGTCAGGCTGGTTAGCAGCCTTCTGGCAGAAGCGATAGAATATACCATTCTTCAACTCAAAACCATCCTCGACCGGCTTATATCCCATCATAAAATCCTCGTAGGAATAGTTCTGATGAAATTGTACGAATTCAATGCGACTCTCGTCTTTTTCTCCCATCATGGAGTATGCGAGGCGCTTTGCAGCAAAGGTCTTACCCACACCCGGCGCACCCTGAAGGATAATATTTTTCTTGTTTCTGAGGACAGCCACAAGCTGATCATATCGTCCTTCAGCCATATAAACTTCTTCGAGGAAGTCGTCCTTTGTATAGGTATCAATTGCTTTTTCCGGAGCCAGCGGATTCTCATCACGGATCATGTCCATAATGAAATCAAATTCACCCTTCGTTAATTTGAACAGGCTGCCCTGCGGATTGACGAAGTATTCCATTTTTTCCAACTCCGGACACGCTTTAAGTGTCTGATAATCAATTGGAGATGTGAGACCTTCCGTCTTTTCAAAATACAGTTTTTCGCCGTCCTGCTCTGCGCTTATTTTGGCAATCGCTACAATCTGCTTCACCGGATATGATTCATAACCGATAACCATATCGCCGGGCTTAGCGTCAAGGAAGTTCTGGAATATTCTGCGTTTGTTCCCGTTCTCGTTGTAGAGCGTGTAATCCTGAACCTCACCGACAGCGATTCCGGAAAAGCTCCAGATCTTCGGATTGGCGTTGAGCCACCAGTAGTGGTGATCATCATCTCCACCTTCGGGAACAGCATAAAGTTGAACCTGTGACAAATCGATCTTATCAAGTGCCTCAGCCAGCTCATTTCTTAATTTCCAAATATAGCTACCTTCTTCATCCTTTCCAGCACTCTTGCCAACATACAGAACTGTCCACCAGCGGGCATTTTCACTGTTGCGTTCCATAACAGGGCAGCCGGTCTTCTCAACAATTCTTCTTGCCAAAGCTACCGATCCGCTGTTATAGAAATTCTTCGTCTCGCCATACTTGATGGAAAGCTGGGTGCAAGTGGCCTGCCCACCGTAATCTTTCATCCGGCGCATGATTTCCAGACTATTCTCTGTAAACACGTCTTTATCGCCGAGAAGCGCAATCCAGTCATCCACCGTTAGACCGGGCTCATAATCTTCAGGGAACCATTCTCCCGGAAGGACGGGGGTTTCATCACTACTCTTCTGCGAGTAGTAACGACTGATATAAAAACCAACGTCCAATGCCAGAGTCTTTAACTCCGGATCTGGGTAACAAGTATCTGTCAAATGAGAACGGAATAGATTCACAAGTTCTGTATCCAGTTTCAGCTCGTCACAGATTTCATCATAAAGCTTTATGGCATTTCTGATATTCTCTGCGTAAGCGCCTTTCTTAAACGTGTAATCGCTCCCCAGCTCATCCGCAGCTGTTTTCACTTCACCATATTTGTAGATATAGTGCTTGTCCGGATAACGGAGCCACAAATACACACTGATAGCATTTTCATACTGGTAGTGCTGTGCTGCACCGTTCCCATACTTTTCAAGCATGATAGAGGCCTGATCCTTAAAGCCCTTAATGCGGTCATACACATCCTTGCTCTCATCATAGAGCGCAATGAACATCGCGCGTACTTCCTCCGGCGCGGTCTTGGCAAATCCCTCAATCATCCGGCGCGGGAAATTATTCATGGATGCAAGCAGATTGAATGTCTTATCCAGAGATCGATGAAGCATTCCTGCGAAATCCTCTGCGTTCACATCCCAATTATCCTGAAAGCCTTTGATGGCTTCCCATTTGTATTTTTCATTTGCCCACTCGTTTGATACAAAGTCCAACTTATAATCAACGAGTACGTCCTTCAGACGGAATTTGTCAAACATTGCCGCTGCCTCCTTTATGCCTTACGCAGGCTGTTATATATTTCCTCTGCGAAGATGCCAAGCACCTCACGCTTTATCTCATCATTGCCGAGCAGGAGCGAGAAAAAGTCCTGATTCTGATCAAGCCCTTCAATCAATGCATCATCGATGTTATCGAAATAAGAGAACTCGAAATCCTTCTCACTATTGTTTTTTGCACTGGTCTTCAGTTTTTCTGATTTCAGCATTATGTCCCGAATCTGCAGCATCGCTTTAACGGCCACGTCATTATCATAGGACTTACCTGTCCGTGAATTGATCTCCGCTATAATCTGGGACAACCGTTCTTCCTTGGCCTCCGTCAAATTAAAGCTCTCTGCTGTCGGAAGCTTCATAACCGGCTGAGCAACCAGATCGGACTTGACGTGTTCCTCGGCTTTTTTCTGCACGAAGTTTGTTGCTTTTATCTTGCCGTCCAAATCGTAACCACCACCGGGATGCTTGATGTTGATATACGCCAGTACATAAAGAACAAAATTATACTTCTTGTGCAGATCAACATCCTCAAAGCAGGAAGCCTGAAGCAAGAACTCATAAAAACGTACAAAGTGACGCATCATAGCGACGATTTCAGCCTGCTTCACCAGCTCATATTTCTCAATAAGATTCTTTGTCTTGTTGAAATAGAATGTCAGCTTCTGCTTGTCCTTCCCAGTGACCTTCGGTTTGTAAAGCAGTTCGTTTGCCTTGTCGATATCATCAGGATCGAGTACAGCATAGGCATCGAGCTTTGCTTCCAAATCATAAATGGCAGTCGGTGTCACAGAGTTCGAGAGCAGCGTCGTAGTATAGTACGGTGCGAACGCAGCCTTGATGTCGTCATATGTATTTACGAAGTCCAACACAAAAGTATGCTTCTCAAACGGCGGGCAGATACGATTTAATCTTGAAAGCGTCTGCACAGCTGATACTCCTTTGAGCTTTTTCAGGACATACATCGCGCAGAGTTTCGGCTGGTCAAAACCAGTCTGGTATTTATTAGCTACCAGCAAAACATTGTACTCGTCCTTATCGAATTCATTTGTAAGTCTATCCTCCGGAAAACCGTTCATTGAAGGCTCACTGTATTCCTGCTCATCATCCGGCAGCTTTACCTTACCGGAAAACGCCACCAGTGCGTGAATATCTGTATAGCCTTTCTTGGTAATATAGCTTTCAAGCGCCTGACGGTATTTCACCGCGCCCTGACGAGAAGCCGTAACAACCATTGCCTTGGCCATACCGCCGAGCTCGGTCATCACACTCTGCCTGAAATGCTCTACGATAACCTCAATGCGCTGTGAGATATTCGTGTCATGTAGTTCCACGAATCTGGCAATCTGTCTCTTGGCGTCCACGGTCTTGCAACGAGGATCTTCTTCGATTTCCTTGTTTATACGATAGAAGGTATCATATGTCGTATAATTCGACAGCACATCCAGAATAAAGCCTTCTTCAATTGCCTGCTTCATAGAGTAGATGTGAAATGCCTCGCGCTGGCCTTTTGTATTAACGCGACCGAACAGCTGAAGCGTAGTCGGCTTCGGCGTAGCAGTAAATGCAAACATAGATACGTTTGGCTGCTTTCCATTCTTTCCGATTTCCTTTGTGATTATATCCTCGACATCCTCAACGATGTCTTCAGAAATGTTGTAATCAGAGCCAAGGGATTTTGTCACAGCCGCCATATCCTTACCAGCGGTCGATGAATGTGCTTCGTCAATAATTACCGCAAAATGCTTCTTTTTCAGGTTTGCTACACTGTCCACAATGTAAGGAAACTTCTGAATAGTCGTAGCGATGATCTTTGTATTACCCTTCAGTGCTGTCGCCAGATCGGCAGAATTGCACTTATCGTCCATAACGCGAATAAGACCGGCCTTGTGTTCCAAGCCCATGACTGCTGCCTGCAGCTGACGGTCTACAACGACACGGTCTGTAACGATGACTATATTATCGAAGATGATCTTATTATCGGCATCATGCAGGGAGGAGAGCCTGTGTGCAAGCCATGCAATCGAATTTGTCTTACCGGAACCTGCCGAGTGCTGGATCAAGTAATTCTGCGCTGTACGGTTCTCTCGAACGTCGGCCAGCACCTTCCGGATTACATCGAGCTGATGATAACGCGGGAAGATGATGCTTTCCTTTCTCTTTGTCTTGCCGGTCAGCTCATCAGTCTCTTCCTTCGTTTCAATAAAGATAAATTTAGAGATCAGATCAAGAACTGTATCTTTTTTCAGAATATCCTCCCACATATAGGAAACACTGTAGCGGTCTTCGAAGACCGGATTCCCTTTGCCAGCATTAACACCCTCGCCATTACCCATATTAAACGGCAGGAAAAAGGTGTCCTCGCTGGTGAGCTTTGTGGTCATATAGACCTCGTTCAGATCCATTGCAAAGTTAACGAGCACACCCGCCTTAAACAGGAAGAGTCTCGTCTTGGGATTTCGCTGGGTACGATACTGGTAGATCGCATCTTCGGCAGCTTGTCCTGCGGCATTGCACTTCAGCTCAAACGACATGATAGCGAGGCCGTTCAGGAAGATTACAAGATCAATTCTCTCATCATCGCTTGCCCAGACCTCCTCCATTACAGAGAAGATGTTCTGCTCGTACTTGGCCAGCAAATCTTTGTTAAAATCCGTGGCAGGTTTGGTATACATGAGTTCCAACTTCATGTTGGAAATCTCAATACCATGTTTCAGTACATTAAGAAGGCTGCCGCGAGCTTTTGTCTCCTCGGTGTTAATCAGGCTGACAATCGTATCTTCCAGATCATCCTTGTAGATTTTCCGAAGTGCAGCCATTTCGTCAGGCTGCGTGGCATTTAGAAACTTGAACAGCATCTCCCGGTCAACGGCAAAGAGACGGTCATAGTTCACCGCTTTTCGGATCACATAGCCGTTGTCTTTACTCAGCCGTTCCATAATGAAATGCTGATATTCTTTTTCAGACAGAATAGAAGCATGTCCAGCCAAATGCTCTGCATAAGCTTCGATACGCTCTCTCTGCTCTTGTTTTAATTTTTCACTTGAAGGATTATCAATCATCTATGCCCGCCTCCTTCGTGTCTCTCAGTGTAAAGTTTCTGCCGTTGTCATCGCTGAACACGACCTCAACGAGACGTGTCCCGTTCAGAACATAAACTTCACACCAGCTATCCATAAGTGATCTACCAAGCCAGCGTTCTTTGATTGTATAAATCACATTACCGGTCTTATCCAACCACAGTTTGACAGCATCATTTACTCTCTCGTCAAAATGAGAAACTACATTGAATTTTGCGCAGAACCCATCAACCGCGATTTCCAATAGATTTAGTTCTTCTCTATCCTTGAGCGCCTTTACAAAATCGGTGCCCTTTATAATCAAACTCGGCATATCACCATAGTAGGAATATTCTACTTTCATGCTACCGGCACCTCTTTCTTACCAGTCACATACTCATAGATTAGTGACTTCTTGTATTCCTCAATCGTTTCGAGCTGTTCTTTCTTATCGGCGATAACTTCATCCGTCTTCTTTATTACCGAATCAATGTGCTCTACGATTTTTTCCTGCTCCTCTATCGGAGGCACCGGATACATCAGCTCCGCCAGCTTATTCCACCGTAAATCACATGACCGAACTCTTATTCCCGTTGCCAGAGCAAGGAACACGTCACTATAAGCCATGCTTCTCAGGTAGTACATGATATACCGTTTGTTCTGGTCGGTTCCGAGAATATTGAGAACCGGAGACGCTTTGCCACGAGAATCGGAAATACCAATAGCTCCAGCAAAACCATCCATGCCATGTACGACAAGGTCTCCAACATCAATACCCTGATACCCAATTTCCTTATCTGACATTGTGAAGCCATCCTCACGACGCTTGCTTCGAAGAGTGACTTCACCATCCCTAAAGCAAGTTATTACACCATCATCCTCTTTGACCGGCTTCTGCATATAGCGAAGTATGTATTTCCCACGAATGCAATTCCAATGAGCAGGCATTTGCCCTATCCACTGAATTCCACTATCTTTCATCTCAGTATCAGGATTCATACCTTTGGTGACAGTCTCTGTAATCACTGATCTTTTATATTGTTCAAGCGCATCAATCTGAGCTTGGATATCAACCGTCACTGCACCAATTTCCTCACAACGTCTGTCGAGATATGAGGCTATTGCCTGCTGTTCTTTGATTGGGGGAACTGGCGCAGCAATCATCCCCAACTGCTCTTCTGTAAATGAATGCCTTAAATTTTTCGCCAAATGTAGGAGTGCTTTTGTGTGATCAACCATTAAATAATAGTAATAGTAGTAATCAGGAATATTTCCGTCCTTCATTACAAATTGACTATACGCAGGACTTGTCACTCCATTATTTTTTATTAGGCCAATACACCGAGGTGTAACATCATAATCGAATAAGCACATAAGCAAATTACCGGGATAAAGAGTCTGATACCCATCGAACGATGTTGGCATTTTTCCACCAGCCTCTAAATCTCTTACGATTACACCATTTACAGTTAAAGAAAGAATATCTTCGTCTTCATATGCGGGCTTTACAACCTTTATTTTTCTCATAAGATACTTATTCGCCATTACACGCCAATTATTAGGTACACTTCCAACCCATGCAATTCCACTATCTTTCATTTCTCGCATAGTACACCTCATTCAAACAACTTTGATACACGCTCAGAAACAGAAAGTTCAAGTTCCATAAATCGGGTTTCCAAGTCTTCGCTGGCCGTTGGCGGCTGATATCTATAAAAATAGCGTGTGAATGGAATTTCTGCTCCCGTCCTAATAACTGGTGACTTCTTCGATAAATCTTCTTCAAAAAAAGCCTTTGCATCAGGGATATGTGGCCATACTTCACGTGTCATATAGTCCTCAATATCTTCATCCCATTGAACAATTTCTGTATCTTTTGTTTCTTTGTCAAAAATCACATTGCCCTTTTTATCCTTCTGAATTACAGCAGATTTGTCCATGACAGACAGCCCATCTGCAATTTTTTCCAGCAGTTTTTTCTCTATTTTCAAGTCGGAGAGCACTTCGGAAAGAATAGGCATGAATTTTTCCGGTGCAAGATAAAGCTCGTTGGACACAGCTGCCTGCAGCGTAGCAATAATGCTGTCAAACAAAGGCTTGTTCTTGTAATAGTTTTCAAGCTTCCTCTCATCCTTACCACTAAGTTCTCCAGCATTTTCCAGTTCATTAACCTTCGCATCATCATATAGTGCAGAAAGAGCGCCTTTGGATAGCATGGATTCGATTCGCTCTTGTGTAATTGCATAGCTTCTCTGAAGTGGCTGCATGACAACATATTCACGATAAATAAACTCGGAATTCTTATAAATTTTCACAAGCTCTCCCGGCTGATAGTCCGAATAGAGCTTTGTTATATTTGCACGGTCATCTGGACTAATTTCATTTTTCTTTAGTCCGAGTGCTTTGCGAAGTTTATGATAAATGTTCGATGCATCTATTAACTGAACATAGCCTTTTCGTTCCTTGCGCTTGTTTTTAGAAAGAATCCAAATATAAGTAGCAATGCCCGTGTTATAAAAAAGGTCGGTGGGCAAAGCAATAATAGCCTCTATGAGATCATTTTCAAGAAGCCAACGTCTAATTTGACTTTCTCCAGATGCCGTACCACCAGTAAATAGCGGAGAGCCATTCTCTATGATTGCAGCTCGGCCATAGTTGTCATCCATCTTATCAACAGCTGACTGTAAGAAAAGCATCTGCATATCACCGGAACCCGGAAGCCCGGCACCCCAGCGGCCATTCTCACCTTTGTCATATTCATCTTTGACCGCCTTTTCGACACCCTCTGCGGCATCTTTCCCTCCCCATGAAGTACCAAAAGGCGGATTTTCAAGCACAAATCTCATCTTGATATCGGAAAAACGATCTGACTTCATTGTATCCTGATAGCAAATATTCTCCGCATTCTGACCTTTGATGAGCATCTCCGCAAGGCACATAGCATAAGACTCCGGATTGATTTCCTGCCCGAAAAGGCGGACATCAGCCGAAGGATTGTAACGCTTGATGAAGTTATATCCTGTGGAGAGCATACCTCCTGTACCACAGGCCTGATCCAAAATTGTAATGACCTTCCCGTCGTCGAAAATATCATCACAACCTTCAGCCAGAAGAATATTGACCATGAGCTTGATAATATCGCGTCCAGTGTAGTGATCACCAGCCTCTGCATTTTCAGAAAACTTCCTGATCAGCTCCTCGAAGATATATCCCATCTTCACATTGTCTATAGTGCGCGGATTCAGATCGAGTTCAGAGAAAGCCTTCACAACTGACAGAAGACGGTTATTCTTATCCATTTTGTCTATCTGCTTACTGAAATCCAGACCTTTTTCCGCAGATAGAAGAATCTCCTGCACATTCGTGGAGAAGCCCTGAATATAAGACTTGAAGTTAGCTGCAAGATGATCCGAATCATTACACAGCTCCTCCAGCGTATATTCGCTGGTGTTATAGAACTGGAACCCGGACACACGATACATAGCCTTTGCCGGAAAGCTCGGATTTGCCTTAAACTGCGCCACGACCTTATCCTTTGTAGGAGCCAAGGCACACTCAAATCTGCGAATGATCGTCATAGGAATGATGACATCCTTATATTTGTCACTCTGGTATGTACCTCTCAGCTTATTTGCGATTGACCAGATAAAATTCACTTCCGTTGAAACGTCGACAGGAGAATCATCCCACATCGCGTCGATCACTGTATTAGCTGCCATTGCAGATTACCTCACTTTTCTATCGTTATCTTCATTATGATCTTTTAGCTGTCCCAAAATACGGACTCTATTCTTTTATGCCCATCATCATGTTGTAATGCTGCTCCTGATGCAGTGCATAGAAGATCTGTTTGAAGGTCTCCCTATACTGAGACACTTCCGCGTAATCCTCCGTCAGATTCAGTCCGTCGTTGATACCTGTCGGATTGCTTATATAGGAAAGCATCGCAGACGCCAGATTGAACTTCATGTTGTCCGGCTTTTCGCCTTCCTTCTCCGGAGGGATGATGAAGTCTTCTTTATGATCATCGAGCACCAGCTTCCTTAGATCGTCCCCTTCGTAGCCATACATTTGCATGAAGTAGTATTCCAGAATCCTTCGCATAACGTTAAGAAGCGATATCGGAGAATCTATCTCCTTGAGCTCATTCCAAAGTGCTGCATAGGAGTTTTGCACCGGATTGTAGTTCTCCAACTCAGATGGAATGTTTGGATTCTGGCGTGTCTTAGGAGCGCCAATGGTCGAAACGTTATGTACCTTCTGAATAACATAGAAGGAAACGCTTCTGTATTTCTCAACCTGATGGTATGTCACCTCACGATGGAAGTAGACATTGTGTGTCAGGATAAATATCTGTTTGATATACGTGCCGGTGATCTTATCATCGACGATCTGTGCATTGTTGTTGCAGATGGTAATAAGCTCCCGGACAATTGCGCCAACAATAAACAGCGCGCTTGAGTCCATACTGGAAACGGGATCGTCAATAACCACGACCTTATCTTTCACTACCTCGCTACTCTGACTGCCCCTAACAAGATTGTAAAAATACAAGAATGCTATAAAGTTACGTTCGCCCTCGCTCAGGTTTTCTGCAACAGATCCGTCCTCACGAATAACCTCATAGACATTTGCTACTCCGGCCTTTTCACGGAGACTGAAGCCTTGAAAGCCAGAATCTCGAAGCAGGGCATTAATACTGTCGATTGCAGCTTTGGTATTTACAGTCTGCTTGTTCAGCTCGGCGATTTCTTCCGCGAGTGCCCGTGAATCCTTACGAGCCTGAGACGCCTTGTTTTTCAGATCCTCTGCATCCTTCTTAAGCTGGGCAAGACTTGTCTTGTAGCTCGTAATATCGGACTGAAGAATGAAAGCAATGTGCGCCCATACAGCGGTCTTGCACTCTTCCTTCTTCTGCTGCTGGGCTCCAACAACATCATTATTGGCCTTTATCTTTTTATTTATCTCATCTATGATCTGTCCGATCTCAATGAGAAGAGAGTCTATGTCTTCAAGTGAAACCACGGATGTCGGCTCTTTTACTTTTTCAGCAATTCGCTGCTCATTGATCTTTATATTGCTCTCCAGCAAAGACAGCTTGCTCTGGTAGTCATTCAGATCCAGTGTAGGCATGGGATCACTCAGGTTTGCCTTCAGCTTATCGATGATTGCAGAGGTTTCCCGCGCATAGGTTGACTGGAACCGGGTGAGCTCACTAATATCCTGCTGATACTGCTCATCGAAACATGCGGCGATCTCCGCTTCAAAGTTTGCAGGAAGTTTCTGTTGGCAATAAGGACACTTTCCTGCAGCCTCTTTAGAATAATGCTGGTGCCCTTGGCGTACCCAGTCTGATGCATTCAGTGCCTTAATGAAATTTGCAAAAGGTGTCTTACTGCTACTCACTACAACCTTATCCATCAGATCATTTCCGGGAAGCCTGCCATAAGTCGGAGCTGCCGATATCCTTGAGAATTGGCTGTAAGTACGTGCCTGTGAATCGTAAGCAATACGATACAGCTCTGCTAACTTATCGAGATCTTGCTCTGCCGGTGCCTTTACGGCAAGAACCGCACTTGCAAACAAATTCTTTCGGCCTGTGCCTTTTACGGCATCAGGGAATTTCCCGCAAATATCTCTGGTCTTATCCCAACATGCTTTCTGGAAAGTATCCTCTGCATTTTGCTGAGCCGTTACTTTCTGACCGCTCTGTTCTGTATATTCACCAGCTTGTCTATCCAATTCATCCTTCTTAGCAGTCTTTTCTTCCACCTGTTTCTGAATCTTGATATTGGGCTCACTAACCGTGAATACACCTTTAAGGTCACCGTATGTTTCAAAATTACGATTGATGAAGTCCTGACTGTAAACAAGGACATCATAATCAGATGCAGAACGACCGTCCTGCCATACCACTCCATCGTCACCCTCTATTGTTCTGGCGACCGTTGATTTTCCCACACCATTTCTTCCATAAAAGAAATTTACATATGTCGGCTCTATCACTTCGTTATCGAAGGTAGCTCCGTTTAATGTGATCTTTCTGATCACCGATTTCATTTTCTCGCTCATACCCGTCCAACTCCTCGATGCTTATTCTGTGATCTTGCCGTTCCTGACCCATTCATCTACTTCAGAGATTTTGAATTTATATCTTTTCCCGGCACGATAAAAAGGAAGTTTGCCCTCTTTGATCCATGTGCGGACAGTATCTTGACTGACACTCAAGTGCTCAGCTATATCTTCCAAATTTACCCATTTTTCAGTTGCATTGACTTCAACTTCGTTATTCATCGTATAACCTCCAAATGTCTCTTGACTATTGCTACGATTATTTGTTATCCCGGCAGCCAGCAGCTGATACCGGCAGCTTTGAGAGTTTCTACTAAATTCACCTTTTTTACCGACCAGTGCGTGGTGTCAAGTTCGCTTATGGTCGGTTTTCCTTCTATACAAAGTACATTTCTCAAACTATGTATTGTTGCCTGTGGGATTGGATTCAGTGTTTGGTACATTATTTTGAATCCCTCATCCTGACGCTGAATCCCTGTGATTACACCGAGCAGAGCGTTCTGATCATTTCCGGGCTCTGCATAGTCAGCGTTTCTTGGAGCAAAAATACAGAAAAATCCTTGCACCCTGTCCATAGCTGCTTTATCAAGCTTTTGTATCTCCTCAGCTATATCTTCTGCGACAAAGCGCGTCAAAGCATCTTCCTTGGGTACTACAAAATCGCCCTGAGAAAACTGATAGAATGTCTCACCACCAATAACGAACAAATTGTAGTATTCATATTCCCAGTTCGTCCGCATCGGCATACCTTGCTGATGCAGCCCACCGGCAATCAGGACATTGCTCCTATTGTCCTGAACTGTACCAATCTGACCATAAACGGTATTCTGGCCACCGTTTATATCAATTCTGGCAGGAGCACCGGAGTTAGGCAGCTGTGCCTTTGAAGGAATGATCTCATCACTCATCTACGTCACTCCTCCCGTTTTTTATTTCGACCTTATCTACATGGCCGTATACCGTATTTGTCCCTCCAGAAATATTGAGGAAGAACGGATTATTATTAACTACCGTACCCAGAGCTGCTGTCTGATCTTGAAACGCAGATTCATCAATCTCCGGTTCTGTATCTTCATAAATCCTCTCTTCAGGTGCTGACCTCCAGTTGAGATCATCTAATGCTGGCGAGTCGCAATATGTAGGTTTAGTATTTCGGCTACTGTTCTCTCCAAGCATCTTTGTATAAACACGCTCGGAACCACCCCGCTTCGGACAGAACTCATCATATGTTTTCTGTCCTACGGTATTATCTTTAACAACAGTTAAAGCATAATGCCACAGTCCAAGTAAAAAGGACGGCACGCAGAGTTCCTTTGCCGAAAGGATCTGATCCTTCGTCATGGTGCCACCATCTTCACGGACATAAAATATCTCTTTACCATCAATAGTCGTATCTGCATCTAATAACTCGACGAGGCCTTTTATAAGGTACTCGTCTTTTTTTGTACTTGTACGTACGTCAAGAAATCCATCCACAAACTCGACCATTGCCGCCAGTGGAATCTCGTATTGATTTTTGACCCGATCATCAAAGGTCTTCAGTACTGCCGCATCACCAAAGCGATAAAACGTACCGCCGTTTCGGATACATGCTTTGAAATCACGGGTGTTGTCCTTAAGTGACTTCATTTCAGTCTGTAATGGCTGTGGGATATCCGGGATCAGCGTCTTCGCAAGCGACAGCAGCGCTTCCGGTTCCGACAACCCACTAACAGTTCCTTTATATAACTCATCTTTGCTGGGCATGGGCTTCCTTGCATTGGATACCAGCACGAAGAAAGTCCCGCCACAAAGTCTATATGGTTCCTTGTTTGGCATTGATTTTCCTTCTTTGTCTGAAATTCCGACTGAATCGACTCATTCGACTCAATCGACTACATGAATATCGACTGTTCCTACTTCTCACTGAGCTTATAAGCCAAGAGAGAAGTACGGTCGATTTTCGGGTGAAGATGGGTAGTCTACAACTCCCAACAAACCCCACTAAAACAGTATAACACATAATCGTCCGAATTTCCATAGACAGATTATGAACAAGCTCTTCTGTCTGAGATTTTTCTCCCTTGGCTCAAAGCAAATCAATGCCAAAGGAGGACAAAATCATGGCAAAAGAACGTTTCTTTCCACTTCGTGACCCAGAGAATCCCTTTAAGGTCACACTCGCCCCTATCACAGAGGAGCAGTATCGCGCCCTCTACCCAGATATCTGGGCAACACAAAAACGCGAGCAATATCATGGACGTTGCATGTGCACCAAACGCTATCTCTGGAAATGCGACGGGCAGTGCGACCTGTGCGAATACCACGCTCCCGATACCACTTCTCTCGACGAGCCGCTTCCGGACGGCAATGGCACTCTCGGAGATTACATTCCGGACAGCAGACCTTCTATAGAAGATATTATTGCTGACCGCGAATTGCTCAAACGCCTCATTGCCCGGTTCCGCGAACTTGATCCGGATGCAGACCGCATTATCCAGATGCGCCTCGACAATCCTAAGATTTCAGATCGTAAGATCGCGGAAGCCCTCGGTCGCCCGCAGCGCACTTTCGCTGACCAAATGAAGCGCTATTACACAGAACTTCATAAAGAAGAAAACAAGTAACATACACACCCTTTCCGGCCACTGTCCCTCTTTCGGATGGTGGTCGGAAATTTTTTATAAAATCCTCCGCTCAAATCGGCAGTTCATCTCCAGTGGAAGGTGAAGGCAAGAGAACACAGCCTTCAGAAAGCGAGGTGAACAACAGATGATTCGCAGTTACGCAGACACCGGCGGCAACGTGAACGAGGAGATCAAGCTCCTGAATTCCATCAGTCACGTATCCGCCAGACTGGCAAGGAACCTCTCACTCCTTGCCGCAAGCCAATCCGAGGAAGGAGGAAAAGAGAATGTCAAAAATGGCAGAAATGGCACTGACCATCGAAGAGCTCCGCACCGCTGCTGCTTCTATTAATGCCGCAGCCGACTGGCTCTACCAGCAGTTTTCCAGTGATGACAACGAAGCACAGGCCACGGAAGCTCCCACCAAGAAGGAACCGAAGCCTGAACTCAAGCTGGAGAATGTAAGAGCCGTCCTTGCTGAGAAGTCCCGTGCCGGTCATACCGCAGAAGTACGCGCCCTGCTTAAAAAGTACGGTGCTGCAAAGCTCTCGGAGATCGATCCGGCAAACTACGAAGCCCTTATGAAGGACGCGGAGGTGATCGGCAATGGCAGCTAAAGCACACGCTATCCTGTCCGCATCCAGCTCCGACAGGTGGCTGCACTGTCCGCCATCGGCAAGGCTCTGCGAAACCTATGAGGACAAAGGATCAGACTACGCTGCAGAAGGCACCGACGCTCATGCGCTTGGCGAGCACAAATTGAAAACGGCGCTGGGACTTCCTTCAGAAAACCCGACCGACAGCCTCAAGTGGTATTCCGAGGAGATGGAGGACTGCACCAGCGGCTATGCCGAATATGTGCTGGAGCAGATCGAAGCCGCCAAGGAGACCTGTGCTGACCCGGTAGTTCTTATCGAACAGCGAGTTGACTTCTCCCGCTGGGTAGAACAGGGCTTCGGAACCGCCGATTGCGTCATCATCGCAGACGGTACGCTCCGGGTGATCGACTACAAGCACGGCTTAGGCGTCTTAGTCTCCGCAGAGGAGAATCCGCAGATGCAGTGTTATGCCCTCGGCGCTTTGGAGCTTTTCGATGACATTTACGACATCGATCAGGTTTCCATGACCATTTACCAACCGAGACGCCAGAACGTCAGCACCTACGAAATCAGCAAGGACGACCTGTATCGCTGGGCAGATGAAGTATTAAAGCCTACCGCAGATCTGGCTTTTGCCGGTGACGGGAACTTCCTGTGCGGTGAATGGTGCGGCTTCTGTAAGGCTAAGAACGAGTGCCGCGCCAGAGCCGAGGCAAATCTGAAGCTCGCGCAGCATGATTTCAAGCTCCCGCCACTGCTTACGGATACCGAGATCGAGGTCATTCTCGGCAAGGTAGATGAACTGGTTAGCTGGGCTTCTGATATTAAGGAATACGCTCTGCAGCAGGCTCTCTCCGGTAAGGAATGGACAGGTTTCAAGATCGTCGAAGGACGCAGCAACCGCAGATACAACAATGAGGCCGCCGTCATTGACGCGGTCGAGAAAGCAGGCTTTGACCCGTATGAGAAAAAGCTGCTCGGCATCACCGCCATGCAGAAGCTCCTCGGCAAGTCCCGCTTTGATGAACTCCTGACGGCTTACATCGAAAAGCCGCAGGGCAAACCCACACTTGTGCCGGATAGCGACAAACGCCCGGCCATGAATACAGCAAAAAATGATTTTATGGAGGAAAACGACAATGAGTAAAAATGTAAAAATCAGCAATCCCATGAAGGTCATCACCGGTGCCAGCACCCGCTGGAGCTATGCTAACGTCTGGGAGCCGAAGTCCATCAATGGCGGCACTCCCAAGTACAGCGTAAGCCTCATCATTCCGAAGTCCGACACCAAGACCATCGCCAAGATTCAGGCTGCTATCGAGGCTGCCTACAAGGAGGGCGAGGCCAAGCTCAAGGGCAACGGCAAGTCCGTACCGGCGCTCTCTGTTTTGAAGACTCCTCTGCGCGATGGCGATGCAGAACGTCCGGACGACGAGGCCTACAAGAATGCTTACTTCGTCAACGCAAATGCAACCTCTGCACCCGGCATTGTGGATGCAGATCTGAATCCGATTCTTACCCGCTCCGAAGTGTACAGCGGCGTTTACGGCAGAGCCAGCATCACGTTTTATGCTTTCAACTCTTCCGGCAACAAGGGAATCGCCTGCGGGCTCAACAACCTGCAGAAGATCCGCGACGGTGAACCTCTTGGCGGCAAGGCAAGCGCTGAGTCCGACTTTGCTACTGACGACGATGAAGATTTTCTCAACTAAGGAAAGGAGCGCAAAACAATGGAAAGCACAGTTATGATTTCATCCCTTCTCTGCAACATCCTGATCGGATGCTTCTGCATCGTAGTCCTGTCTTGGGCAGTGGTCGCCATCCAGACGGTGATTAACGACTTCAAGCGTGAGAAACGCGAGGAGAAAAAGGCCGCGCAGGACGACGAATACCATATCAAGCGTATGGAATCCCTGAAATAATCCAGTACCGGCAAGCGGCTTAGGAGTGATCTTAAGCCGCTTGTTTGAATTGAGGTGAAAATCTATGCAAACACTTAGTATTGATATCGAAACCTACAGCGACGTGAACCTATCCAAGTGCGGCGTATATAAATATGCCGAGTCACCGGATTTTGAGATACTGCTGTTCGGCTACAGCGCCGATGGCTCCGAAGTGACGGTCATCGACCTTGCACAGGGAGAGCGCCTGCCGCAAGAAATTATAGATGCTCTGACTGATGATACTGTCATCAAATGGGCTTTCAACGCAAATTTTGAACGGGTCTGCTTATCCCGATATCTCCGTGATCTTGGAGTAAGCCTTGATCCCTTCCATGATAACCACTCTCTCTCGACCGAATGCGCACGCTTCTTAAATCCCGAAAGCTGGCGCTGCTCTATGGTCTGGGCAGCCACAATGGGACTACCACTTTCTCTGGAAGGCGTCGGTGCCGTCCTCGGTCTTGAAAAGCAGAAACTCACGGAGGGAAAAGACCTGATCAAATATTTCTCCGTGCCCTGTGCTCCGACGAAAACAAACGGCGGTCGCACAAGGAACCACCCTTTCCATGCACCGGACAAGTGGGAGGCCTTCAAAAAATATAACATCCGAGATGTAGAAACCGAGATCGGCATTAAGGATCGACTTGCAAAATTCCCTGTGCCGGAGGAAGTCTGGGATGAATACCACATCGATCAGGAAATCAACGACAGAGGTGTCCGGCTCGATATGGATCTTGTAAAAGAAGCCATCGAAATGGACACCCGCTCCCGGTCAGAACTGACTGCTGCCATGAAAGATATGACAGCACTTGATAATCCAAACTCCGTCCAGCAAATGAAACAGTGGCTTTCCGATAACGGGCTCGAAACTGACAGCCTTGGAAAGAAAGTCGTGGCAGAGCTTATCAAAACCGCTCCACCCGAACTTCAGACCGTTCTGGAACTCCGACAGCAGCTTGCCAAATCCTCCGTCAAGAAATATCAGACGATGGAGCGTGCAGTCTGTGATGACGGCAGGGCTCGCGGCATGTTCGCATTTTACGGTGCTAATCGTACCGGACGCTGGGCAGGCAGGCTTATACAATTACAAAACCTCCCACAAAATCATCTCCCGGATCTGGCCGACGCACGTGCTCTTGTAAAATCCGGCGACTTCGATGCCGTGAAGCTCTTATATGAAGACGTCCCGGACACCCTCTCTCAGTTGATCCGGACAGCGTTCATCCCGAAGGACGGTACGCAGTTTTATGTTTCCGACTTCAGCGCCATCGAAGCAAGAGTCATCGCGTGGTATGCCGGTGAGACGTGGCGTCAAAAAGTCTTTGAAACCGGAGGTGACATCTACTGCGCCAGCGCCAGTCAGATGTTCCATGTTCCGGTTGAGAAGCATGGCATTAACGGCCATCTGCGTCAAAAAGGCAAAATCGCGGAACTCGCGCTCGGCTACGGCGGCTCGGTCGGAGCCTTAAAGGCAATGGGCGCTATAGAGATGGGACTTTCCGAGGATGAGCTTCCTCCTCTGGTGGACGCATGGCGGCAGACAAATCCCAACATCGTAAAATTCTGGTGGGATGTCGACCACGCTGTCATGGAGGCTGTGAAATATAAGCACACAACCAGCAGCTATGGGCTAACTTTCTCCTGCCGCTCCGGGATGCTCTTTATTACACTGCCCTCCGGACGGAACCTCGCATACGTAAAGCCAAAGGTCGGTACGAATAAATTCGGAGGCGAGTGTATCACCTATGAGGGCATCGGCAGCACGAAAAAATGGGAACGGCTCGATTCATACGGGCCGAAATTCGTGGAAAATATCGTGCAGGCAACCTCCCGCGACATTCTCTGCTATGCCATGAAGACGCTGCGCTGCTGCTCCATCGTCATGCATATCCACGACGAGCTGGTCATCGAAGCAGACCCTCGCATGTCACTTGACGTTCTCTGTGAACAGATGGGCAGGACTCCGCCGTGGGCAAAAGGCCTGAAGCTCCGCGCCGACGGTTACACCACGCCCTTCTACAAAAAAGATTAAAAATCGTCCGCTCAAATCAGGCGTTCATCTCCAGTGGAAATTGGAGGTGGACGCCTTTAAGTCTGCCCGGAAAGGAGGACTTTTGAGTGAGCAACGATTATCGCAACAGCGAAGGCTATCCTGACCCAACTGCAGGTGAAGCACTCTCCCGGATTGCGGCAAATGAAAAGCAGTCCCTTCGTGCTTTCCGACCTATCGTCTACATCTGCTCTCCGTTTTCCGGAGATGTGGAGACAAACGTAGCCAACGCCAGACGCTACAGCCGCTTTGCCGTGGACAAGGGATATATCCCTATCGCACCGCACCTGCTATTTCCGCAGTTCCTTGATGATGACAATCCGGATGAACGTGAGCTTGGTCTTTTCTTCGGAAATGCCCTCATGAGCAAGTGCGCTGAGGTCTGGGTATTCGGCAGCCGCATCTCATCCGGTATGGAAGCAGAAATCAAACGCGCCAAGTGGAAAGGCTATCACTTGTGCTATTTCACAGAAGAATGTCAGGAGGTTTAACGCTATGTATGAAATTAAAGAAAATCGCAGAGAGCTTTTCGATGGCACGGAGATTACTACCTACACCCGTGATGTGGTAAGTGCCAATATCCTGCAGGTCGAAGCCGGGACGACCGGCTACAAAGGTGGCGACACCGGCCACGGCGGACGCACTTATTTCCGCATTTCCGATGAAGCCAGCACAGATATCCATGTCAGGCCTTTTATGGACAGATTCGGCTGCAACGGTTTTGAAGTTACCCTCGGCGGCGACTGCGAACTGGAAACTATGATCCGCGCCCTGAAATTTATCACGAAGGTGCTGGAAGAAGAATCGGAGGAGGTGTACGACTGATGTTTACCCTGTATAGCGCCGATTTTATCGGCAATCCCGGAAACTGCTCCTATCCGCATAAGACCGTTGTCATGAATACGGACAGCATGAGAGACGCAGTCGGTCACGACTATGTGTGCGCGGAGTACAAAAACCACTACCGCAACAGCGACAATTTCCTCTCCGCTGACTGTCTTCCCGTGGACTGTGATAATGACCATTCAGAAGATCCGAAAGACTGGATCACACCGGCAGACGTGCTGGAGGCATTTCCGGGAGTAAGCCTCGCCATCCATTACAGCCGCTTTAATCAGCGCGAGAAAAACGGCAAACCGGCAAGGCCAAAGTTCCATGTGCTCTTTCCAATCGACCGGGTAACGGATGCTGCCCTCTATAGCGATATGAAGAAGCTAGTCAATTCCATATTTCCGTATTTCGATACGAAGGCATTGGATGCTGCTCGTTTCTTCTTCGGAACACAGGAGCCGAATGTGGAGCTCTATCCCGGTCGCATGAACCTCACGGAATTTTTGAATGACGATGAGTTCGATGCAGACCTGCCCGGTGGCCACGAGAAAGACGTTGTGATACCGGAAGGAAGCCGCAACGCTACCATGTCCCGCTTTGCCGGTATCGTCATAAAGAAATACGGCGATACGGAAAAAGCCTACCAAAGTTTTCTGGAAAAGGCCGCGACCTGCGTGCCGCCTCTGGATAACAGCGAGCTTAGTACAATATGGCACAGCGCCCAGCGCTTTTATTCCAAGATCAGCCGTGAGGACGGATATGTCCCTCCGGAAGTCTATAACGATGAGAATAGCTATAAGCCGGAGGACTTTTCCGACGTCGGGCAGGCCGAGGTGCTCTCGAAGTATTTTGCAAACGAGCTGCGCTACTCACCAGCCACCCACTTTATCCGATACAGCGATCACTACTGGCAGGAAACAGAACCCGGCGCACAGGCCGTCGCTCATGAACTTACTCGCAGGCAGCTCGCAGAAGCCAATCGAAATATGATGGAGGCTCTGCAGAAGCTCAAAAACTGTGGTGCGCAGGAAATCCTTGATAACACATCAAAGGCCAAAGCTGAACAGCTTATGAGCGACGAGCAGATGGCGGTCTATCAGGAATTCCTTGCCGCCAAGGCCTACCAGAGCTTTGCCGTTCGCAGACGCGACTCCAAAAACATTACATCTACCCTCAAAGAGACGCACCCGATGCTGGAAATCTCGCCAAGGGATCTGGACGCAGACTGCTTCCTGCTCTGCACACCGGAGGCGACCTACGACCTTCGTAAAGGTATGGCCGGAGCCCGCGAGCACTCAGCAGATGACTTTATTACGAAAATCACGTCCGTGTCACCCGGAAGTAAAGGAGCGCAGCTCTGGCAGGATAATCTGGATCTGATTTTTCAGAAGGATCAGCAGCTTATCGACTATGTACAGATGATCTGTGGCCTTGCTGCTATCGGGAAAGTTTTTGTGGAGGCGCTCATCATCGCATACGGCGATGGACGTAACGGCAAATCCACCTTCTGGAATGCCATCTCCCGCGTGCTGGGACTCTACAGCGGAAATATATCCGCAGACACCCTGACTGTCGGCTGCCGCAGGAACATCAAACCGGAAATGGCTGAGGTCAAAGGCAAACGCCTGCTGATCGCTGCGGAAATGCAGGAAGGTGCAAGACTCAACGACTCCACCGTCAAGCAGCTCTGCTCTACGGATGATGTATTTGCGGAGAAAAAGTATAAAGACCCGTTTTCCTTCAAGCCCTGCCACACGCTGGTTCTGTATACGAACCACCTGCCTCGCGTCTCCGCCTCCGATGACGGTATCTGGCGCAGGCTTATCGTGATTCCGTTCAACGCCAAGATCGAGGGCAAGGCCGACATCAAAAATTACGGTGAGTACCTGTATGAAAATGCCGGTGAAAGCATACTGGCATGGATCATCGAAGGTGCTAAAAAAGTCATTGCGCTGGACTACCAGATTCCGGTACCGGACTGCGTGACGAAGGCCATCGATGAATATCGCAGCCAGAACGACTGGTTCGGACATTTTCTGGACGAGAAGTGCGATGTGGATGAGTCCTTTAAGGAAAGCTCCTCGGCACTTTATCAGGCATACCGCAACTACTCACTGGACTGCAATGAGTATGTGCGCAGCACGGCAGACTTTTACTTTGCGCTGGAGAAAGCCGGATTCGAGCGGCTGACACTGAATCGGAAGCGCTATTTTAAGGGCTTAAAGATTCATGATGACAACGGCGCAGAGGAAGATTTTCTGCAGTAATCCGGGACTATGACAAGGTGTATCAAGGTCTTATATAAAAACTCTCTTAGGCCTAAAAAAATAGCTCTAAGAAAAAGTTTGGTAAATACCATTGATACACCTTGCACATCCCCTGAAATTAACGCCTGACGGAGGTTTGCAATGATAGAAAAACAGATAGAAAACAAGTTAACTATGGCGGTGAAAAAGAACGGCGGCATTGCACTTAAGCTGGTGTGTCCCTCTTTCGCAGGAATGCCCGACCGTCTGATCTTACTCCCTGATGGCCATATCGGTTTCGCGGAGCTGAAGGCACCCGGCAAAAAGCCACGCCCTCTCCAGCTCTCACGCCACAGGCTGCTGCGGGAACTTGGCTACCGGGTATATGTCATTGACGATCCGGAGCAGATTGGAGGGATGATCGATGAACTTCAATCCACATGATTATCAGGACTATGCCATCCGCTATATTGAAAAGCACCCTGTGGCCGCAGTCCTTTTAGATATGGGACTTGGCAAGACGATCATCAGTCTGACGGCAGTATATGACCTGTTGTTTGACAGCTTCGAAGTGCATCGCGTTTTAGTGGTAGCTCCCTTAAGAGTCGCCCGCGATACATGGCCAGCAGAAATCCAGAAATGGGAGCACCTAAGAGGTCTGACCTATGCGGTCGCAGTCGGGACACCGAAGGAGCGTAAAGCCGCCCTCATGCAGCAAGCGGATATCACGATCATCAACCGTGAGAACCTGCAGTGGCTCATTGACGAGTCCGGCTTTCCCTTTGACTTCGATATGGTGATTATCGATGAGCTGTCGTCCTTCAAAAATCATAAATCCAAGCGCTTCAAGTCGCTGATGAAGGTACGGCCTCGGATTCACCGGATTATCGGCCTGACGGGCACTCCTTCCTCCAACGGTCTTATGGATCTGTGGGCAGAGTTTAAAGTGCTGGATATGGGCGAGCGCCTCGGACGCTTTATCACACAGTACCGGACAAATTACTTCATGCCGGACAAGAGAAACGGCGAGATCATCTACTCCTACAAGCCACTGCCCTATGCGGAGGACGCCATCTATCGGAGGATCTCGGATATCACGATTTCCATGAAATCTACCGACCATCTGAAGATGCCGGAGCTGGTTTCAACAGAATATGAAGTGCAGCTTTCTGACTCTGAGCGCAGCCGTTATGAAGATTTGAAACAGGAGCTCATATTGCAGCTCCCTGATGGTGAGGTGACTGCTGCCAATGCCGCATCGCTTACAGGCAAGCTCTCACAGCTCGCAAATGGTGCCATATATGCCGATACCGGTGAGGTCATTGAGTTCCACGATAGGAAGCTGGACGCTTTGGAGGATATTATCGAGGCCGCCAATGAAAAACCGCTTCTTGTGGCCTACTGGTTCCGGCATGACCTTAGCCGCATCAAGAACCGCTTCAATGTTCGGGAGATCAAGACCAGCCGCGATATTGCTGACTGGAATGCGGGAAAGATTCCTGTAGCAGTCATCCATCCGGCCTCTGCCGGTCACGGTTTGAACCTTCAGGCCGGAGGCTCCACCCTTGTGTGGTTCGGTCTTACATGGTCGCTGGAATTATATCAACAGACCAACGCCCGTCTCTGGAGGCAAGGTCAAGAATCCGGCACTGTGGTGATTCAGCACATTATCACCAAGGGCACCATCGACGAAAGGATCGTAAAGGCGCTATCCAAGAAAGAGATGACGCAGACCGCACTGATTGACGCGGTCAAGGCTGATCTTGAGGTGGTGTGATGACCGATCCTTATGAAAATCTCGCCAATGCCATCGTGCTGCAGGCAGTGAAGGATTACCGGGACTCCCTGAAGCGCCTGAAAAAGAAGCCCGGTAATCAAGCCGCCATGTCGGACGCAATGGAATGTGAACGGTTCTTCCGCTCCGGCTGGTACAAAGCACTGACGAGTGTAGACGGCGAGTATCTCATACAAAAACTACGAGAGGAGGCGAAGTCCTTATGACAGTAAAAGAATATCTCCATCAGGCCTACCGCCTTGATCAGAGAATCAAGTCCGACACGATGGAAGCACAAAACCTGCGTGAGATGGCAGGAAGCGTGTCGGCTATCCAATATGATAAAGACCGCGTGCAGACTTCCCGAAATACGGAAGCACCCTTTGTCCGGACGCTTGAGAAGCTGTGGACTCTGGAAAAGAAAATCGCCGGTGAGCTGGAAATGCTATCAGACCTTAAGAAACAGATACGGGAGGTCATTGAGGCAGTCCCTGATACCGACGAGCGCATGGTACTCAAGTACCGCTACATCCATAACTATACATGGGAGCAGATCGGAATGGAGCTCTGTGCAGATGCCCGCACCATTCGTCGCTGGCACGGCAAGGCGCTCCTTCATGTAACACTTCCGGATGATCCAATTATCATTTGAAATGCGCCCGAAATGTCCTGCTTTGTCCTAAGATGTCCGCCCGCCCTTTATGATAGTATATAATCAGCGAAAAGAATAAAGAAACAGCTGCACGCGCAGCACACAAGCCTTGCGGGAACATCCTGCAGGGCTTTCTTTATGCCCTGAAAGGAGGCACGGCTTATGCCAAGAAAACCACAACGACCGTGCCGCTATCCCGGCTGCCCACACCTAACGGACGGTGTTTATTGTGAGGAGCACGCCAAGGTCATGGAACAGCACTACGAGAAGTTCCAGCGCGGCTACTCTCCCGGCAAACGCTACGGCAGAGCGTGGAAACGAATCCGTGATCGCTACGTTCATAAGCACCCGCTTTGTGAGCAGTGCTTAAAGGAAGGACGCTACGTCGCGGTTGAGGAAGTCCACCACATCGTGCCGCTTGCTGAGGGAGGATCAAATGACGAGTCCAACCTCATGAGTCTTTGTCGTTCGTGTCACGAGAAGATTCACCACGAGCGCGGCGACCGGTAGGGCGGTCAAAATCTCTACGACCCTTTTCCCCGGAAAACGGCGCGGGGTCTTTTACGCAAAAATTGCAATTCAAACAGGGTATTAAACCCTACACCACAGAAATGGAAGTGATTGACATGGCTAAAGACGGAACCTATCGCGGCGGGCGGCGTGTCAAAGCTGGCTCCAAGCCGGACGCCCTCGCCGACAAAATAATGAAAGGCGCACCTGCAAAGCGCATGGAGCTGCCGGACTTCACCGAAGACATGACCGACTTCGATGTTGACGACATCGGTGACGGCGTAGAGCTGGAAGGCATGGATATGCCAAGTCCGGACGATTACCTCTCTGCTCTGCAGAAGGACGGTAAGCCCCTCGGCGCAGATGAAATCTATAAGGAAACATGGCTGTGGCTCAAGGAACGCGGCTGCGAGAGGCTGGTAAACAAGCGCCTGCTCGAAAGCTACTCTGAGGCCTTTGCCCGGTACATTCAGTGCTCCGAAGCTGTCAGCAAATACGGCATGCTCGGAAAACACCCGACTACCGGTGCTGCCATTGCGAGCCCTTTCACACAGCTTTTGATGAACTTTCAGAAGCAGGCCAACCTGCTCTGGTACGAAATCTACGACATTGTAAAGCAAAACTGCACCGAGCCCTTTGAGGGCAGCCCGCAGGACAGCGTGATGGAGCAGCTGCTTCGAAGCAGGAGGAATATGTAAATGAACACACAGAAATTGGAACAGGTACTTATTGATAAGCTGGTGCCCTATGCCCGGAATGCCCGGACACATAGCAAAGAACAGATCGCACAGCTCCGAGCTTCTCTCAGGGAGTTCGGCTTTGTGAGTCCTGCGGTCATTGACGCAGATTATAACATCCTCGTCGGCCACGGTCGCATTACGGCTGCCCGCGAGGAAGGATATGAAACCGTGCCCTGCGTCTTTGCCGAGAACCTGACGGAAGCACAAAAGCGTGCGTATATCCTTGCGGACAATCAGCTGGCGCTCAACGCAGGCTGGGATGAGGAAATGCTGTCAGTCGAATTATCTGACCTGCAGGATCAGTCCTTTGACCTATCTCTCCTCGGCTTTGATGCCGGTGAGCTGGATAAGCTGCTCGGCACCGGGAATGAAAAGGACATTGCCGATGATGACTTTGACCTCACTGCTGCCCTTGAGAAGGCCTCCTTCGTGGAGCACGGCGACATCTGGACGGTCGGCAGGCATCGTGTTATGTGTGGCGACGCCACCTCGCCGGAAGATGTGGAAAAGCTCATGGGCGGCAAGAAAGCAAACCTCGTCCTGACTGATCCGCCCTACGGCGTATCCTTTAAAGCCTCGGACGGCCTTACGATCAAGAACGACTCTCTCAAAGGCGAGGAATTTTACAAGTTCCTGCTGGCAGCTTTTAAGAACATGGCTGACCACCTCGAAAAAGGCGGAGCCGCTTACTGCTTCCATGCGGATACCGAAGGGCTCACGTTCCGAAAGGCTTTCATCGACGCAGGCTTCCACCTCGCCGGTGTGTGTATCTGGGTAAAGAACAGCCTCGTGCTCGGTCGCTCCGATTATCAATGGCAACATGAGCCTGTGCTCTACGGCTTTTTGCAAAACGGCAAGCACCCGTGGTATTCCGACCGCAAGCAGACCACCATCTGGAACTACGATAAGCCAAAGCGAAATAAGGATCACCCGACCAGCAAGCCGCTCGATCTTCTGGGCTATCCCATCCAGAACTCCTCTCAGGAGAATTCTGTAGTTATTGATACCTTCGGCGGCTCCGGTTCCACACTGATGGCCTGTGAGCAGTTAAACCGTATCTGCTACATGATGGAGCTCGATCCGAAATACGCCTCTGTCATCCTTCGTCGTTACGTGGAGGATACCGGTGATGAGGAGAATGTGTATGTAATAAGAAACGGTGAAAAGCTCCTCTATTCCGCTCTGGCAAAGGAAGTCGAGACCTCTCCGACGGCGGGTGTATAATACACAATTTCTGCCCGGATTCATCGGCGATTTTCTACCTCAGAAAATGTCGGAAATTGCTTGATAAATAAGGCTTTCAGAGTGATGTATATACATGCCGAAAGGCACAGCTTAAAACCTTAATTCACAAAGGAGGAACACACTCATGAAAGCAAATTACAACGTAACCGGAAACGCCAGAAAAGCATTGGTCGCAGCCATCGAAAACCTCACCGGCGAAAAGGCAGTCTACATGCGTATGCCGACCTGCGCTTACGAGATCGGCAACATCACAGTCGACAAAGAAGGCGGCGTAACCTGCGAGGACGCAGACAAGCTGGAACGCATCATCCATAACCTGATCGCGGACGGCTTCACACCGGAGGATACCGAAGAGGTCGAAAGCGACGATGAAGCCACCGGCCTTACAGTCAGCCTCCCGCTCGACAAGGTGGCGGTCGGAAACCTCACCAACCTCCTCACAGCCAAGGAAAGCCTCATCAAAAAGGCACTCGGCATTGACGACCTTGGCATCGAGGTCACAGAGGATACGGTCAGCTTCCCTTGGTTTACTGAGATGCCGGAGCCGGAAGAGGTCAAGGCTTACACCCACTTCATTGCAGCCCTTGGCAAAATGAGCCGGGATTTGAAGCGCATCAGCGCCACCGAGAAGGAAGTCGACAACGAGAAGTACGCATTCCGCTGCTTTCTCCTGCGGCTTGGCTTCATCGGAAACGAATATAAGGCAGAGCGCAAGATTCTCCTTAAGAATCTCTCCGGCAACTCCAGCTGGAAGAACGGCGCACCGGAAAAGGAGGTGGCAGCATGCGAATGATCACAAAAGAGCAGCTTGAAGCGCTCCGCTCCCGCTACCCGGCAGGCACCCGCGTGGAGCTTCTCCAGATGGACGATGTGCAGGCTCCGCCTATCGGCACCAAGGGAACCGTTACAGGAGTCGACGATACCGGCAGCCTCATGGTGAACTGGGACAACGGCTCCGGCCTGAATGTCATCTACGGCATCGACCGTGTGCGGAAGGTGGTGGACTGATATGGATAAAAAGGTAAAGGAGCAGATCCTTGCTATCCGGGACACTGGTCTTACCAATATGTTCGATGTGAACACGGTACAGCGTCTGGCCTATGAGAGAGACTTCTACGAGCTGGTTTTATACCTTGAGGATCACCGGAAAGAATACGTGAATTTCATTCTGACCGGCGAGGCATAAACTACACAATTTAGGCCTCAAAACTTCCTGCAGGATTGTCACATATATTTCGATAAATAGCTTGCTATTACAAGCGTTCAGAGTGATATATGTACATACCAAAAGGGAAAACAACCACAAGGAGGAACCACCATGAAGTACACAATCGAAGCCATAGAAAACGCGAAACCCGGAATGCGCTGGGAAGAGATCGGATGCCATTGGACGCTGGGACAGGCCTACCTTTACAGCAAGGAAGCCGGAAACGACCTGCCGAACTTCGCCGAAGTCATCTGGGATTACGACATCGAAGCGATCCTTGAAGATTGCCGGAAGCTCGGAGTAAAGGAATTCACCATCAGCTCCACCTTCTCAAGCCTCATCGAGACCATTGCAAAGTTTGAGGAGCTCGGCTGCACGCTGGACGGAATTGTAAAGGTCAAGGAGCGCTACACCCACTTCGGAAGCGACGAGCACGCCCTCATTCCGGCCTTCAAGATGACGGTAAAGGAGGCGTAAGAAAATGTGGAGCGAAGGAGTTATCGGCATCCCGGATGCCAAGGACAAGAAAAAATATACCAAGTGTCACTACTGGGTAAAGTACTACGATGAGCCAAGCGAGACCTACGGCATCAACGGCGGCAGGATCAGCAAGCTCATGATCAAGATTGACGGCGAGACCGTTTGCAACTACGACAGAGGCTGGGACATTCATCCCACCTGCAAAGAAGCAGAGATGGCGCTTTGCATCCTGCTGGAGAACCACAACTAAGCACAAAACCCTGAATATGAATATTCCGGGAGACTGAGCCAGAAGGCTCTTTCTCTCGTACTTATACCGGATCGCTATGGCGGTCTTTTATTTTGTCCTGAAAGGAGGCGGCCACCGTGCCAATGCGAAAACTGAAAAACTATAAGCCGACCCGCTTCATGGCAGAGACTTCTCACTACAGCAAGCAGATGGCGGACTTCGCAGTGATGTTCATCGAGCAGCTCACCCACACCAAAGGCACGTGGGCAGGAAAACCCTTCGAACTGATCGACTGGCAGGAACGGATCATCCGCGACCTGTTCGGTGTCCTGAAGCCGAATGGTTACCGTCAGTTCAATACGGCCTACATCGAAATCCCAAAGAAGATGGGAAAGTCAGAGCTGGCTGCCGCTGTCGCCCTGCTCCTTTGCTGCGGTGACGGTGAGGAACGCGCCGAAGTCTACGGCTGCGCTGCCGATAGACAGCAGGCCACCATCGTTTTTGATGTTGCTGCGGATATGGTAAGGATGTGCCCGGCGCTTAATCGGCGCGTCAAAATACTGGCCTCCCAGAAACGGATCATCTATGAGCCTACCAACAGCTTCTATCAGGTGCTCTCCGCTGAGGCCTACAGTAAGCACGGCTTTAATATCCACGGCGTGGTATTTGATGAGCTGCACACCCAGCCAAACCGGAAACTCTTTGATGTAATGACAAAGGGCTCCGGAGATGCCAGAATGCAGCCGCTGTATTTCCTGATTACCACTGCCGGGAATGATACGAACACCATCTGCTATGAAGTCCACCAGAAAGCGCAGGACATCCTCGACGGCAGGAAGGTCGATCCAACCTTCTATCCGGTCATTTACGGCGCGGAACCTGATGAGGACTGGACTGATCCTGAGGTGTGGAAAAAGGCAAACCCCTCTCTCGGTATCACGGTCGGCATTGACAAGGTGGAAGCGGCCTGCGAATCGGCAAAGCAAAACCCCGGTGAAGAGAATTCCTTCAGGCAGCTGCGCCTTAATCAATGGGTAAAGCAGGCTGTCCGCTGGATGCCAATGGATAAATGGGACGCCTGCGCCTTTCCGGTCAATGAGGACGACCTCGAAGGCCGTGTCTGCTATGGCGGTCTTGACCTGTCCTCCACTACGGATATTACTTCCTTTGTGCTGGTATTCCCGCCACGGGATGAAGACGACAAGTATGTGATCCTCCCGTACTTCTGGGTGCCAGAGGATACGCTGGAGCTTCGAGTGAGGCGCGATCACGTGCCTTACGACAGTTGGGAAAAGGAAGGCATGCTGCAGACCACCGAGGGCAATGTCATCCATTATGGCTATATCGAGAAATTCATCGAGCGTCTCGGCGAGCGCTTCAATATCCGCGAGATCGCATTCGACCGCTGGGGAGCAGTCCAGATGGTTCAGAACTTGGAGAACATGGGCTTTACTGTCGTGCCCTTCGGACAGGGCTTTAAGGATATGAGCCCGCCCACAAAGGAACTCATGAAGCTGACACTTGAGCAAAAGCTCGCTCACGGCGGCCACCCGGTGCTCCGCTGGAATATGGATAACATCTTCATCCGTACTGACCCAGCCGGAAATATCAAGGCTGACAAGGAAAAATCTACAGAGAAGATCGACGGTGCTATCGCCACCATCATGGCGCTTGACCGTGCGATCCGCTGCGGCAATGACAACGGTGCTTCTGTCTATGACGACAGAGGCATTTTATTTATCTGAAAGGCAGGTGATCAATATGAGCATATTTTCAGGACTGTTTCGTTCAAGAGATAAGCCTACCAATTCAACAACCGGAAGCTCCTACCGCTTCTTCTTCGGCGGCACGACCTCCGGCAAGGCTGTAACGGAGCGCTCCGCCATGCAGATGACGGCGGTCTACTCCTGCGTGAGGATTCTGTCTGAGGCGATTGCAGGCTTGCCGATTCACCTATATCGATACGGCGAAGGCGGCAGCAAGGAAAAAGCGATAAATCACCCGCTATACTTCCTGCTTCATGATGAGCCAAATCCGGAAATGACATCCTTTGTATTCCGGGAAACATTGATGACACATCTACTCCTGTGGGGAAACGCTTACGCGCAGATCATTCGGAACGGCAAAGGCGAAGTAGTCGCGCTCTATCCTTTGATGCCAAATCGTATGACGGTCAACCGTGATGAAAACGGCGAGCTTTATTACGAATACCAAACATCACAGGATGAGGCGCACACGATGAATGGCAGCCGTGTAAGACTCCAGCCGTCCGACGTGCTGCACGTTCCCGGTCTTGGCTTTGACGGCCTTGTGGGCTACAGCCCAATTGCAATGGCTAAAAATGCCATCGGAATGGCAATAGCCTGCGAAGAATACGGCGCTAAGTTTTTTGCAAACGGCGCGACTCCCGGTGGCATCTTGGAACATCCCGGTGTGGTTAAAGATCCGGAGCGTGTACGAGAAAGCTGGAACTCTGCTTTCGGCGGCAGCTCTAATGCAAACAAGGTGGCTGTGCTGGAGGAAGGCATGAAATATACGCCTATCTCCATCTCACCGGAACAGGCGCAATTTTTGGAGACACGTAAATTCCAGATCAATGAAATCGCACGTATCTTCCGCATCCCGCCTCACATGATTGGCGACCTTGAGAAATCGAGTTTTTCAAATATCGAGCAACAGTCGCTGGAATTTGTGAAATACACGCTCGACCCGTGGGTATGCCGCTGGGAACAGTCCATGCAGAGAGCCCTGCTCTCTCCGGATGAAAAGAAAAACTACTTCTTCAAATTCAACGTGGACGGTCTGCTCAGAGGCGACTACCAAAGCCGCATGAACGGTTATGCGGTCGGACGCCAAAATGGCTGGATGTCCGCTAACGATATCAGAGAGCTTGAAAACCTCGACCGTATTCCGGAGGAGGAAGGCGGCGACCTGTACCTGATCAATGGCAATATGACCAAGCTCAAGGACGCGGGTATTTTTGCGGCCTCAGCACAGACGCAGGAGGAAGCTGATGAAACGAAGGAAACACAAACCGAACCGGAACCCGAAGACGGGCGCACCCGGTTCAGAAAGAAGGAGGCACTATGACCAGAAAGTTTTGGAACTGGGTGCGAAACGAGGAGCCGGACAGCTTTGGCTCCGACCGAACGCTCTACCTCGACGGGGAAATTTCCGATGAGACATGGTTCGGCGACGAAGTAACACCCAAGCTATTTAGTGATGAACTGCATGCAGGCGATGGAAACATCACCCTCTGGATCAACTCTCCGGGCGGTGATGTTTTTGCTGCTGCGCAGATCTACAACATGCTGATGGATTACCCACATGATGTGACGGTCAAAATTGATGCTCTTGCTGCTTCGGCGGCATCGGTTATCGCTATGGCCGGAACAAAGGTCTGCATGAGTCCCGTGGCCATGATGATGGTACACAACCCTGCGACCATCGCCATCGGTGATACCGAGGAAATGCAGAAAGCCATCGACATGTTAAACGAAGTCAAGGAATCCATTATGAATGCCTACGAAATCAAGTCCGGGCTCTCCCGCCACAAGATTTCACAGCTCATGGATGCCGAGACATGGATGAACGCCAAGGAAGCCGTGAAGCTCGGCTTTGCTGACGAGATTCTGTTCAGGGATGGAGATAAAGCTGTCCCGGAGGATACGGCTGATACGGAGATGCTTTTCTCCCGCAAGGCCGTCACCGATTCGTTGCTTTCCCGACTGATTACTAAGAAAAAGCCGGAAGCAAATAAACACATGGTACCAGTAACCGATCTTGAGAAGCGCCTTTCGCTTCTCGCACATTAAAGGAG
>OLRF01000860.1_pt1 | contig 35232 bp, 30 predicted proteins | sample 1672061 | NCBI WGS metagenome assembly OLRF01 (sample SAMEA3136641, study PRJEB25190) | human gut metagenome | reverse complement strand
ATTGCTTCTATGGTTCAAATAGGTTAATGCGAATTTGCATAACGGAGATGGGTAACAATCCTATGGTTGGTGCAACTGTTGCAGTTGCTGTTTCTGTAGAAGAAGCTGCAAAGGCTGGAAAATTCTAAGAAATTGCGCGACTTTTCAATATAAAGCAACAAAAGGAGCATATCAGTTCTTAGGACTGATATGCTCCTTTTTGCGTACATTGTACATTCAATTAAGAACGGAAAAGCTTTGATCGGGTGTCTGAATCGGGAGAATGATACTGGATAACCAAATGGCGTGCTTTAAAATTGACTTTTTTACCAAAAGATCCATTCAGCTGATTGAATTTTTTGATGGATTGTGATATAATCATAATTAATTATACGTTATAGTGCTAAAAATATCCTGTAAGATCAGAGCGTTTTGGGGATAACAGATGTCACTAAAAATAAGTAGGAGATGAATGAATGAAAAAGTTTCTATCGATTCTATCAGCATTGGTGATTGCATGTACATCTGCTGCTTTTCATTTGGCAGCGGTCGATGAAGGTTCCACTATTGCAGCAGAACAAGCAACAGATGGGTTCTATGATGATTTTTCAAGTGGGACGCTGGATCCAGACAAGTGGCTGGTTGCATATAAGAACTGGGGCGGAAAAGTTAAGGAGAATGGGGTGAATGTCGATTATAATGGCGGCGTAATTCCACAGAATGTTTCTATTCAAAATGGAAAACTGATTTTAACCGGAAACGGAAATTTCTATCAAGGTGATTTAAAAGGTATCAACAAAGATGGTTCCCAGCGAACGGACGGAAAAAGAACTGGTGCAGCAATTGCAACGAAAGCATACTATGCATCTGGAAGTTATGAAGTAATGGCAAAGGTTTCCCCGGAACTTGGTGCCTGCTCCGCAATCTGGACGTTTGAATATGAAGAGGATTGGGATACCGGTGAAATTACGAACCATGAAATTGACATTGAAATGCCTGGCAGACCGAATTCTGAAAAGAAAGATCAAAGCTATCAGTATGCATTGTGTAATACTTGGATTGGCGAAAATGAAGGAGAATATCGAACCGGATATACGGATATTGGAGCCAACCAAGCAGATGGAGCATTTCATAAGTATCGGTTTGATTGGCATACCGGCGATGAAAATGAGGAAGCAAGGGTTGAATTTTACTTTGACGATGTACTGACTTATACTGCAAAAGAATATATTCCGACCAATGCAAGCAGACTGTGGCTCGGACTATGGTTCCCGAATAGCTGGGCGGGAACGCCGGATTTTGAAACTTCCGATTTTGAAATCGATTATGTGAAAATTACACCATTTCATGAAAGCGGTGATACCGAACAACAGGAAACCTATCCAGAGGATGGCTGGGGCAGCCTTGAAGATATCTCCCACGATACTTCATTGCAAGGCGATGTCAATGCGGATGGAACGTTCGATCTTGCAGATGTTGTTCTTTTTCAGAAGTGGCTTCTTGCTGTTCCGGATACGAAATTAGCTGATTGGAAAGCAGCTGATTTCTGTGAGGACGGCATATGGAATGGGTTTGATCTTTGTGCGATGAAGCGAAAATTGACTTCTGGAGAATTTCCAACCAATCAAGTCTATGTGAAAAATACAGAAGAACTAAAAAATGCCCTTGAGCATGCAAAAGCAGGGGATGAAATCATACTTGCTGAAGGGGAGTATGTCTATAGTGGTGCTACGCCAAAGGGATACATGTTCACCAGTTCAGCGGACGGAACAGAAGAAAATCCAATTATCCTTCGTTCTGAAAATCCAGAAAAGCCTGCTATTCTATCTGGTTCTTCCACCGCTGAAAATTATGCCTTATCCATTTCCGGAGATTGGTGGGAAATCAAAGATTTAAAAATCACAAATGCACAGAAGGGAATCATGATCGACAATTCCAATCATACAAAAATCAGAAACTGTGAAGTGTATAACATTGGGTCAGAGGGTATTCATTTGAGAGACGATAGTTCCTATTGCCTGATTGAAAATTGCACGATTCACGATACTGGTGTTGTTTCTCCGGGATATGGAGAAGCTGTTTACGTTGGCAGTGCAAAAAGTACAACAGAATATGGTCATGAATGTCACTACAATACCATAAAGAACTGCAAACTTGGCCCGAATGTTGCGGCTGAACACGTTGACATCAAAGAGTACACCATTGGAACAACGGTAGAAAATTGTACATTTGATGGAACTGGAATGAGCGGTGAAAATTCAGCCAAGAGCTTTATCAATATCAAAGGCAATGACTGTGTCATCCGAAATAACATTGGCTACAGAAACGGATGCACTGCAATTCAGCGTGCATTTGAACAAAATGATGTCGTAGAGGGCTGGGGACAGAACGCTTCGGTATATGGCAACAAAGTTTATATGGATACTGCAACCAATACTTGGGGTAAGAAAATGTACTTTTTAAATGCGTGGGATTGTTCTGCTACTGTTTGGGATAACTTCATGGCATATGATGGGGAACTTTTCTCGGTAGATAATGAAGACGACCATTGGAATTATTATAATTGTAATTTACTTACTTATGGAAGCAACTAAAATTGTTATTCCTATTAAATTGGAAGCGATCTAAAAAATGGAGCTGACTCCAAAAGTTTTTTCTAACTTTTGGAGTCAGCTCCTATCCATATATCCGGCATTTTTCCAATTTTTATTCTGTTTCTTTCATGTAAGCGGATTCTTACAAAAGAAGCAAATCATTAAGAAACCTGTTCAAATTGACTGTTATAGAGATCTGCATAGAACCCATTCTTGGCAATCAGTTCCTCATGGGTACCACTTTCGATGATGTCGCCATCTTTGAGTACGAGAATTAAATCTGCATTCTTAATGGTAGAGAGTCGGTGTGCAATGACGAAAGAAGTTCTGCCTTCCATGAGCTGATCCATTGCCGTTTGGATTTGCCGTTCAGTTCGAGTATCAATCGAAGAGGTTGCTTCGTCCAGAATCAACATTGGCTTGTCAGCGATCATTGCCCGGGCAATGGTAAGCTGCTGTTTTTGTCCCTGCGATAAGTTAACTTGGTCATTTAATACCGTATCATATCCATTGGGCAGCGTACGAATAAAATGATCTAGCCCAACTGCTTTGCAGGCTGCCCGCATTTTTTCTTCACGGATTCCTTTTTCACAATAGATGAGGTTTTCCCGAACTGTCCCTTCAAACAACCAGGTATCCTGCAACACCATACAAAATTGTGCATGTACGGCTTCTCGTTTCATGGTGTTGGTTGGTGTTCCATCAATGCAGATTTTTCCACCCTGTATTTCATGGAACCGCATCAGCAGATTCACCATTGTGGTTTTTCCGGCTCCGGTTGGGCCGACAATGGCAACCTTCTGTCCGGGTTTTGCCACAGCAGAGAAGTCATGAATAATGGTAGCATCAGAATCTTCATAGCCAAATTTTACATGCTCAAAGGTTACTTCCCCCTTGACATTAGAAAGTTGTTCGATCTTTCCGGTTTCATCTTCCATTTCTTCTGCTTCCAAAAATTCAAATACCCGTTCACCGGCAGCGCCAGCGGACTGTAAGGATTGTACTGCTTGTGCAATTTGAGAAAGCGGCTGCGTGAAATAACGAACATACATCATAAATGCGACAATAACACCAAATGTAATTTTTCCGTTTAAAGCCATGGCACCGCCAACTACACAAACAGCAACGTAACCTAGATTCCCGATGAAATTCATAACCGGCATCATCATACCGGAGAGGCACTGTGCTTTAAAGTTGCTTTCGCAAAGTTTTTGATTCATCTGATCGAATGTCTGTTCTGCTTCCGCTTCGCCGTTGTATGCTTTTACAACGGTATGACCGGTATAGATTTCTTCAATGTGTCCGTTCAGATCCCCAAGGTGCTGCTGCTGCCGAATGAAATACTTTTGGCTTCTGCTTGTGATAGCAAGCATGATAGAAAATCCCAGGACACTTGCAAGAACTGCTGTTACAGTCATCCAGACGTTTGTAACCAGCATCATGATGAGACTTCCCAGGAAAAGGACAACGGCGGAAACCAATGTGCCAATGCTTTGGTTCAGAGATTGTCCAATGGTATCGACGTCATTGGTGACACGGGACAGCACATCACCAGTTGTGGTACGGTTATAAAACCACATGGGCAGGCGATTGATTTTTCTGGAAATATCAGAACGCATCTGCTTGGAAACACGCTGAGTTACAGTTGCCATTAAAAATCCCTGCGTGGTAGAAAGAATATAGCTGAGCAAATAGAAGGTAACGAGAAGCAGTCCGATTTGAAGAATGCGCTCCATGTCAATGGTTGGTTTGATCAATCCATAAACAGAATCTGGCAGCTGATCGAGTGCCGCTAATATTGCATCAGTATCATCCGAATCCATACCAGAAAGAAGTGTCATCATAGCAGATTGATCTGCACCGGTAATGGTAACGCCGTCGATCTGTAAGTCCGTATATAATACAGTAGTAACCGATTCTGGAAGTTGTCCCAATGCTTGTTGCAGGGCTTCTGCATCCTCTTCGTGCAGGGTACCGAGCAATTGTAGCGTTTGAATCTGATCTTCCACGGAGATGGTGACACCTTGATTTTCTATATCAGAAAACAGAATGGATTGCACGGAATTCGGCAAGGTTAAAAGCTGTTCCTGCATGCTGTCCGGATCAGATGCTGCATTTAGAAAATCCTGAAAAGCCTGTTTGTCAGCAGCAGAACAATTGGAATCCTCCAAAATAGCAGCTGTTTTTTGTTGCATGATCGTTTCGTCGGATAGGGGAGCGGTGATCTCCTGCATCAGGGTTTCCATATTGCTGGAAATCGAGTCCGAGAGTGTAGTGGTGATGGTTTCTAATTTTTCAGTGTTAGGAGCAATCCCTTTTGTAATCGTGTCTGTCATATTTGACAGCTGATCCGGGCCGGCCAGCGTCAGGATTACACCAACTGCCGCACAGACGACAGCGGTAATTAAAATGGCAATGTATTTACGGCAGTATCGAAGCAATTTTTTCCAAGTTCCTACCAAATCTTTTGCTTTTTCACCGCTGGAAGGTCTGCCCATAGGGCCAGCTGGACGTCTTGGCCGATTTTGTGCCTGTCCTGGTTGGTATGCTTTTTGTTCCATTATACCAATTCCTCCTTTGAAAGCTGGGAAAGTGCAATTTGTTGGTAAACATCACAGGTTTGCATCAGCTCTTCATGTCGACCAATTCCGGCAATCTTGCCTTCATCCAGTACAATGATTTGATCTGCATCCCGGATGGTTCCAATTCGCTGTGCCACAATGATACGAGTGGTATCCTTGCAGGTTTCTTCTAATGTCTTCCGTAAAATGCGGTCGGTCTTATAGTCCAGTGCAGAAAAGGAATCATCAAAAATAAGAATTTCCGGATGTCTGGCAATGGCACGTGCAATGGAAATACGTTGCTTCTGTCCACCAGAAAAATTGGAACCGCCCTGTGCCACATAGGCATCATACTGATCACCCAGATTTTCTACAAAATCGGTTGCCTGTGCGGTTGCAATGGCGTTTTTCACATCTTCCTGTGAGGCAGATGGATGTCCATTGTCACCATATGCCACATTGGAACGAATGGTTCCAGTAAAGAGCGTTGCCTTCTGTGAGACGTAGCCAATCTTATTGCGCAGTTCCTTTTGCGGATACTTGCGGACATCTATGCCATCTACCAGAACTTGTCCTTCGCTGGCATCATAAAAACGGGGAATTAAGTTGATGACCGTACTTTTTCCGCATCCGGTGGAACCGATCAGTGCAACCGTTTCACCTTTCTTGGCCGTGAAGGTAATGTTTTTTAGGACACATTCTTCTTCATCTGGATAATGGAAAGATACATTTTTAAATTCAATTGTTCCAGATGCATTACAATTGCTGTCTGTTTCAGTGCCATCTATAATAGAAGGATCGGTATCCAATACCGCCTGGATTCGTTTGGCAGAAACACTGGCACGAGGTAGCAGCATGAAGATCATGACCAACATCATGAAGGACATGACAACTTGAATGGCATATTGTGAGAAAACCATCATGTCAGTAAACAAATTGAGTTTCCCACCAATTCGAGCATTGTTGATTAAAACGGCGCCGATCCAATAAATCGCCAAAGACAATCCACTCATCACCAGTTGAATACTTGGCATCATAAAGGATAATGTTCGCTGTGCGAAAAGGTTGGTGCTGGTCAGCGCTTGATTGGCGTGCTCAAATTTTGTTTCCTGGTAGCGTTCTGCATTGTATGCCCGAACTACACGGAGACCGGTGAGATTTTCACGAGTAACCCGGTTCAAATCGTCGGTCAAGGTCTGAATTTTCTTGAACTTTGGTGTTACAAGCAACAGGCAAAGTCCTACAACAGCCAGCAGGACAATTACAGCAACACCAGTGCTAAAAGTCCATTCCCATTGTTTATTTGCAATTTTGCAAATGGCCCATACTGCCATAATGGGAGCCTTTACCAGTAGCTGCAATCCGATTGCGATTAGCATTTGAATTTGCGTAACGTCATTGGTAGAACGGGTGATGAGACTTGCAGTTGAAAAGTGTCCGATTTCCTCCATGGAGAAGGACATGACTTTTCGAAAGAGTTTTTCTCGAAGTGCTGCACTAAAGGTTGCGGCAATCCGAGTGGCACAGATGGCTGTAAGAATAGAAGCGATCAGGCTGCCCAGTGCACAGGCAAGCATTTTTCCGCCTGCGGTGAGAATTTCCTGCATGGTGCTGCCATCTGTTTGCACAAGCCTGGTAATATCCGCCATGTAGTCGGGCATGGTCAATTCCAGCCATACCTGTGTGACAACAAAAAAGACAGAGACGGCTGCCAATGCCCATTGCTTTTTCTTGAGTAATTTCAATAATTTTAGCATAAATAGATTCACTCCTTAATTTGCTAACAGATTTCTAACGTAGTTAGATTTTTACGTAAAAAATTATTTGTTGCAATCGCAGTCCAATTTTGGCGGCGTTGCAATACTGTGAATTTCACGGGCAATTTCAAAAAATTCCAGCAAACGTTCCTCTCCAATTTTGTCGAGGATGCGTTCCATTTGTTGATACATAGCTGCTTGCATATTTTGTATCATTTGTGATCCAAGATCGGTTAGTTTTACAATGGTTACACGGGCATCTAGAATGCCATGTTCTCTTGTAATCAGCCCTTTTGTCTCCATTTTTTTCAGTAAGGCTGCGACTCTTGCAGTACTGATTTTTAAAGAATCGCTAATCTGACCGGCAGATACGGTGCCATTTGCATCATAAAGCAAAAATAAAACAGCTCCTGTGCCAGCTTGTGTTTCATCCAATCGCTGGAAAAAGTGGTATGGACGTGTGGCTTTCATTTTTTCTAACATTGCCTCTACTTGTTCTTTTGTTGCCATTTTCGTCCTCCTTTCATTGTCTAACTAGGTTAGATTATACATCCAATTGTTTGGAAAATCAATGGAAAAACTGTATATGTGGTGTGAAATTTCTTATTCTGAGAGCTATAACTATTATTTTTCTTTTTATAAGAAAGCAAATGCGTTATGCTTAATTGATTAACGATATTAAGTACTTTGTTTATTTCTGATATTATTCTAAATTCTTTCTATTTTTAAAAATAAAGAAACATGCTTGACAGATCGGTTGCATTGTGCTATAATAAATAAGTCGTCAGGGATAAGACGAAAAACAATATGAATCGCGGGATGGAGCAGCTCGGTAGCTCGTCGGGCTCATAACCCGAAGGTCGTCAGTTCAAATCTGGCTCCCGCAACCAAATGGAAAAGAACATTCAAGCAAGTGAAACAGCTGGAGGTGCAAGTTTAGCTGTTGATTTGCCTGAATGTTCTTTTTTTATTATATCATGATGAATGCTTTTTGTCAATCCTTGTGAGTCGAGTTTTCTCGGCTCATTTTTTTTGACTTGAAAACTGCCAGGTCGGCAATGGCTCGCACTCGTCGGCGAATCCGTCGGCGTGAAATGTCAGAATGCCCATTTTTGATAGGATGGGACTGAAAACGTCCGAAAAGTTCTGGATGCCTACAACTTTTTTAATTTTGTTGGCGGAGTGGGAGTTTGACATTAAAATTGAAGGTTAGAGTGCTGCCTTTTCTGGAAATTGAAGATGGTTGTGAAAACCACATCACTTGCATCACTGGGTTTTGATTTGTTTGGTGAAAAAAGTGATGTGCTTTCTTTTTCGCAAGAAATTGAGAAATTTGCTCAAGTATATTGACATTTACATTGTAAAGTTGTATACTTAAATAAATATTTCCTAAGGAGGAATTTGACATAGAAATAAGTTATAAAAAACTGTGGATATTACTTGTTGAAAAGGAAATATCCCCAGTTAAATTAAGAAGAGATTTATGTATTGCAACGGGAACAATGACAAAACTGCGCCGTAATGAGGAAGTTGCTCTTTCGGTTCTTTTGCGGATATGCAATTATTTGAATTGTAATATTGGAGATATTTGTGATGCAATAAAAAAATGTAATTGAGGTGAAATGTTAGATATGGGCTTTTGTACAAAATGCGGCGCAAAATTAAATGATGGTGCAAAATTTTGCTTTGAGTGTGGGTCTTCGACTGATTTTAATCAGCGAAAATCTGTATATGATGGTGAATTGCATAAATGTCCCAATTGCGGTGAAGTTTTGAAATCATTTACTGCTAAATGTCCATCTTGTGGTTATGAGTTAAGAGGTACAAAAATTTCAAGTACAGTTAATGCGTTTACTGCACAACTGATACAGGCGGAATCAACACAAAAGAAAATTACAATTATAAGGAATTTTCCAATTCCAAATACAATCGAAGATATGCTGGAATTTATGATTTTGGCATCGTCTAATATTGGTGAAGAAACAAAAAATCCAATTTCTGAGGCATGGGAAGCTAAAATAGAACAAACTTATCAAAAAGCTTGTTTGATCTTCAAAAATTCACCTGAATTTTTGAAGATACAAGAAATTTATGATATTTCGACTAAAAAAATAAATGATAATAAAAGTCGAAGAGTACAGTATCAACATGAAAAAATACGAAAAGAAAAGCACCAAGAAAAGGTAAGTAAAATTAAGAGCATAGGTGAAATAATATCTGAAATTGCATCTGATATTCCACATTTAGTAGTTGTTTGGGGATGGTTAATCAGTGTTCTTATTTTAATTCCTTTGTGTAGAATTGATTTAGATAATGTTGGAACAAATGGCTATCAATTAGGTCTGATTGCTCTTTTAATTTCAGGAGCTATTTTTATGCCTATAGTTGTGAAAAAATGTTCTAGTTTGCCAAAGGCTGTTTTGTCGATTGGAATGATATTATCTATTGCACTTATGATTCCTTTGTGTTCAAAAAAATATGCAGTTGATGATATATCACCATATATTTTAATGCTATTAATTAGTATTATTTGTGATACAGTTATATTTTTTAGAATGTTTCGAAAAAAGGAAAATGAAATAGAACGCAGTAGTAAAGCATATTCTGTTATTATCGTAAGTTCTATTGTTGTTTTTTTAATAGTATACCTGATTAGCACGGCGGTTGTTTTTGTGAAAAACGGTACCTTTTACAGTAAAATGACTGAAGAAGATCATCATAGCTATTATGACGATAAAAATTATAATAATAAATATGATTGGCCTACAAACGGATTGAGTGAATACTTGCCAAAGCCAGAATCTGAATATGGTGAAATTCAAGTGAACCAGGACGATTATTTTAATATAGAAATTTATCAATCAAGTAAAACACAATATGAAGCATATGTGGAATCATGTAAACAAGAGGGTTTTACTGTTGATATTGATACAGATGAAAATTACTATTATGCTTATAATAAGGATGGATATCAATTGTATTTAAACTTTGATAGTAAGGGAAAATATATTGATATATCATTAGAAGCACCAATAGATATGAAAGATGCTAAGTGGCCTACAACTGGAATAGCATCGACACTGCCAACAATAGATGATTTTAAAGGAAACATTAGTTCAAATGGCAGTGATACATTCACGGTTTATGTTGCCAATACTTCAATTGATGAGTTCAATGATTATATTGATAGATGTTTGGAAGTCGGATACGATTATGATTATGATAGACATGATAAATCGTTTTATGCTACAGATAAATCAGGAAATGATTTGACAGTTTGCTATGAAGGTTTTGACATCATGTATATTTATGTTCGTAATTGGAAATGAAAAAGGAGTCTCGTATGTCGCTATTTAAAAAATCAAATAAAACTGGTGGCTTTATAGATGAAATTCGTTGCGATGAGCCATCTTATCTAATTTGGAAATGGCATCCGTTAGGTTTACAGTCTGAAAAAAACAATCGGGAAAATGCAATTCGTTGGGGTTCTTCTCTTCGGGTAAAAGAGGGAGAGGTTGCTGTTTTTGTCTACAAACAAAAAAATGGTATTTTTCAGGATTTTATAGAAGGTCCGTTTGATCAACGAATTCAAACTGCCAATTTGCCAATACTTTCGAGTATTGTAGGACTTATTTATGAAGGTGGCACACCATTTCAGGCAGAAGTGTATTTTATCAACTTGGCAAGGCTAATTCAAGTTTCATTTGGCGTACCATTTTTTGATGTCTATGATCCTCGCTTTCCCGATTTTTCTGTCCCAGTAGCAGTTCGGGGAACGATTAACTTTCGAATTGCAGATTATAGAGAATTTATAAGACTGCATAAGTTAAGTACTTTTCGTTTAGAAGACTTTCAAATGCAAATTCGTTCTTCTATAAATCGGTATATTAAGGATATTGTCGCTAATGCACCAGCCGTACATGATGTTCCAGTAATTCAATTAGAAACAAAAATTTCTCAAATCAACGATGCTGTGGAATACGATATCATACAACGAATGAAGGAAGATTTTGGTGTTATTGTAAGTAGTGTTGATATCAGAACTATTGAGATTGACAAGTCAAGTGATGGATATGCAAAACTGATGGCAATTACTCAAAATGCAACTACTGCAACAGTTAAAGCACAGACTGCTGCCGAAATAAAAAATATTCAGGAAAAGCAACGCATTGATATGGAAGATTATGGGGAGTCGTTACGAATTCAACGCAATGAAGCACAGTATGCACGGCACAAGCAAACACAGAGCGAACATTTCGCATCGTTTCAAGTAGAAGAACAAGCAAAAGTTGGAATTGCAGGTGCGGAAGCGTTGGGAAAAATGAATGCAAATGGTGTTGGAACAGTAGATTTTAATGGAAATGGTTTTAATCCGGCTGCTATGGCAGCTGGATTAGCCGTTGGAAGTGCAGTGGGACAAAATATTGTTGGTACAATGCATCGAATGATGGACGGAGGCAATCAATTGAATGAAATGACTCCGCCGCCTGTTCCAATATTGATGTATTATGTTGTAGTAGATGGAAAAGCAATGGGACCTTATAATATTGTAGTACTAAAGCAAATGATATCCTCTGGTACATTAACGTCAGAAAGTCTAGTGTGGACTTCTGGAATGAGCCAATGGGTTTCTGCAAAGAATGTTGGATCATTGACAGAATTATTTGAAAATGATGTTCCTCCAATTCCACAAAAAAATTAAAAAATCGCATCACTTTCCTCACCACCCCACTCAGTGAAAAAAGTGATACCCTTTCCCAAACTCTCTATAAAACCTTCTTCCATTTCCGAAAAAAATACCTGGAATCCCGTTGTTGGAATTCCAGGTATTTTTCTTATGCAGGGTTCTGTTCAAACAGAGCAGCATCCAGCTTGTCGGCGGCTTCCTGCTCGACTTTTTTCAGCACATGACTGTAAATGTCCATGGTGATCTGATAGCTGGAATGTCCCAACCGCTCCTGTGCGACCTTGGGAGAGATGCCCAGCGAAAGCATAATCGTGGCATTGATATGCCGAAGGTCATGAAACCGAATGTGCTTCAAATCGTTGGCTTTCAGAAATCGCCGAAACTTCATGGAAAAGGAATCGCTTTTGTAGGAAGAGCCGTCCTCCTGGCAGACGATGTAATCATTTTGTCCGGCGTGGCGTTCTGCTTTGGTGTCTTTCAACAGCCGCAGCAGCGTTCCGGGAATCTGAATCTCCCGTCTGCCGCTCTGTGTTTTCGGGGCTTTGGTGATCGTTTGATTGTTGACAGTTACCAGATTTTCTTCGACAGTAAGACAGCCGGTTTGAAAATCCACATGATGCCACCGCAGTGCGAGCAGTTCTCCACGCCGCAGGCCCAAACAAATCTCGATCATCAGCGGCAGATAAAGGGCAGTGTTTCTGGCACATTGCAGCAGGGTCTCCACTTCTTCCATGCTGTACACTTCCGGTTGGTAATGTTCCAGCTTGGGCAGCGTGAGATCGTCACAGGGATTCTTTGGAATCAGTTCCAGCATGACTGCCTTTTTCATTGCCGCCGAGAGATTCAACATAATGTTTTTGATCGTCTTGGGCGAAAGCGGCTTTCCGGTTCTGGGAGATGCCTTTTGCAGGGAAAAGATCCATTTCTGAATGTCAATGTTTTTTAGTTGCTGCAAACAGGTATCTCCAAACTGTGGAATGATGTACTTTTCCGTCTGATCGATGTAGTGCTGTACAGTGGTAGGGGAGAGCTGATTTTTCACATAGATCTTCAGCCATTGGTGCATGAAATCCCGAACCGTGATCCGATTGTCTTTGACAAAAGTTCTGGTTTCCAGTTCATGAATCATATCCCGCATGACTTTTTCTGCTTGTTTTTTCCCGCCCTGAATGGTCTTGTAATAGCGTTTGCGTTTTCCGTTGGCAAAAGAAGATTCTTCTTCCACGATGACCTGATAGGTTGTGATCCCGGATTTGGTCGTCCGCTTTCGCACATGACCGGTATATGGCATAAAACCGCCTCCTTTGAAAAGTATAACAGAATGTTCTTCGGGCTTTTCTTGAAAAGGGAAGAAAAGCACTTAGTATTCTTCTGCAAACAGCATGGTGGCATAGGGCTTTTGGTTTGCATCATATTCTGCAATCACATAGATTTTCGCTGTGACCGGCGAAAACGGCACGGCAAACTGATAGCATTTTTCATAAGGCGGAACTTCCTGACAATGCAAAACGATCTGCTGACTGCCAGCTCCGGGAAGTCGAAATATTTGCAGATAATCCTTTGGAACAGGCAGTTCTGCAATGCAGTTCCAGAGAAATAATTGCAGAAAAAGCGGCAGTTCCTCATGGATTCTTTTGGTCAGATAGCGGTTTTCTGAAAACATCAGCAGCACCTTCTTTCCACAAGTTCCTGTGCTTCTGTGGAAAACGGAATGTAGATATCCTCGCTGTATCCGTCCGAAGATGCCCAGACAGTGTGGATCCAGTCAGTATGGGAAAAGGAAAGGATCTCATAGAATTCCAATCCTTTGTCAAGCAGATAAGGTTGCTCCTGCTTTTCTAAGAGAATCACAGAAAGGCTATCACCCATGTCACAGTGATAGGTCTTTTCGATGTTTTTCATTTTCTGCACCAGATATGATTTGAGATCTGACGGCATTGCAGCATTTGAAATAGTTGCAATAGAGCGTAATTTTTGCATGATTTTCCTCCGATCTTGCTCTAAAAAAAGAGGCTCAGCATTACGCCAAGCCTCCCGCAAACAGAATTTTTACTTACTCTTCTTGACCAGTGCCAGCAGTTCTACGCCGCAGGCAACCCCTGCCAGAAACATTTCAATCGCAATCGGCATTGATGTACTTCACCTCCTCCCGGTCCTGCATTTCGATGGCGATCCCGATGCCGCCGATCATCAGTGTCAGTACCAGTCCTGCGATAAATTCCTTCATGTCAAATTCCTCCAATTTTTGATTTATGCTTCACACTGTAACAGTGCTTTTGCCTCGATAATTGCTTCTTCCATTGCCGCTGTGTCCATGAGCAGTTCTTCGATCTCATCCGGATCATAACCGACTTCCAGCAACAATTCTACTACTTCTTCTGAAACGCCAAATGTACCGCAGTATTCTAGCAGCAGTTCTTCCCGCTCATCTTCCATCCACCATTTTGCGTAATCCAGTTGATCCCAATTGTACGGGTTGAACATAGTGTGGATGTAGTCCTGCATTTCAAATGTGCTCTTATGGAGATTGCCACTCGAAGATATTTTGACGATTTCACCCTCTGAAACATCGTCCTCGCAGCACTTGCCATTCAGATTTACCTTTTTCAAAGCATTATCCAAAATGATTTTTGTGCTGGCGTAAACGTACAATCCCAGTGCAGGAAAATGATAAACCGTCAAAGGATTATTGCCTTTCACCAGAAACAGCGTATTGTCATTTCTGAGGATTGTAAAGACAAAACTGCCCTCCACAAGCTCTGCGGTTCTCCGGATGTTTTCCGTGTCCAGCTGCTGTCCCTGTTCTAGAAGCTGCACGGCGACGTAGCTGTCGGTTTCGATCGATGTCGTTGGGAGATGCTGTTCCCGGCGAAGCTCCCTGTCGTTGTACAGCACGCCGTTGTGGGCGAGGGCAAACGACTCTTTGCCGCAGTGCCCCTCGAACGGGTGGTTGTTGCAGTTCCGCTTTTCGCTGCCCTGTGTCGTGAACCGGGTATGCCCGATGACTGCTCGTGTGTCTTTGGGAAAGAACAGCTTGACTTTGTGAGCCGGTTTGGGCTTTTTGTAGGTGACCATGTTCCCATCCCGGACGTAGGCGATGCCCGTTGCGTCTGTGCCACGGACTTCCGCAGCGACCGAGAGAGTGTGTATCAATTTTTTCAAAACAGCATTACTGGTCTTACCCTTGTAATCTAAGAATCCAAACACAGCACACATCTTACATCTCCTCACTTTCTGCTACCATTTCATTGACGTACAGTCTTCTCTCCTTGAGGTACTGGATCAGTTCCGGTTCCCGAATGGAGCTTACAAACTCCGACCAGCTCATGGCATCGATGCCCTCCTCAGACAAAGAAATCGCCGCATCACAGATGTGGTTGACCATCTGCAATGTGGCGATGAATGTGTTATACTTCAATGTTCCTCGAAACAGGCGAAATTCGATTGTGTGGTAGTTATTGAGGTTTACCGCAACGTATCTGCCATTGCAGCCGCTTTTCGCTTTCTCCAAGATTTGCTTTCCCGTCTTTTCAAAACCAAACCTTGCACTCCAGCGGCTCATGTTGTAGCTGCTTCTGCGGCTGAACGTGAACAACTCGTTCCAATGCTTTTCCACAAAGAACAGGATCCGGCTGATGACATCTTCCTGTTCTGTCTGGTTGTCGCCGAAAGCATTGCGATTGACGTGAACGTGCAGACCACAAGTTGATGTCTGATGAGAACGGTAGCCCATGGAGACTGCCTCCCGAAGGATTTCTTTCCAGTTCATTTCCTCTGTGTGATACTCTAAGGTCATGGGGTGACTTACAATTTCAAAACCATCTTCCAGAGAACCATCCAACTTGATGTAAATATTTTCCTCATGCACATTGGCGATGCTTTTGAGAGTTGCAGCGTTGTCGTTATCTTTGCCGCCTTCATCCACTTCCAGTTCTACACCGAAGTATCGCTTTCCCTGACCGTAGAAAATGGGTGTAGGCTTATAACCGTACTCTTCGATCTCATCCTCAAACTCGTCGAAGCATCTTTCGCAGTAGGGCAAGTCGCTGTGCCAGCAGACGAGGCTTTCCGGAACGATCTGTCCGCAGGATTCGCAGCGGTAGTAGTGGGCATCAAAACAGTCCTGGCAGAGGCAGGTGTCTTCATCGGAGACGCTGTTCTGTTCCCAGATGGTTTCGCCGCAGTGGTCGCAGGTAACACAGTGTTCCTCAACACAGTCATCGCAGAGCAGTTCATCGTCTACCGGCGTGCCTTCTTCCTCTGCAAGCACTCTTCCGCAGTAGTCGCAAATTCTTACTTCTTCCATTTCAAGTTCCTCCAAAACCAAAAAATTCCGGTAAGGCTGAAAGATTCACCTTACCGGAATTATAATATATATTTGAGGTTGGGGGTTGATACGGGTGAGAAAAGTGATGCAGTTTTCGCAGCTCCCTTCTGAAAACAACTCGTTTTTACAAACTGAAAATCCAAAGTGTTATACTGATACTGCGGTCGCAGAAGCATTGCAGCCGATAACGAAACGGGAGGAATTTTCAATGTCTCAGAAAAAACGAAAACCAAACGAATTTACAATAGGATATAAGGCAATGGTGACAGATTATCTGCTTTACGAGGATTGCTGCGACTATCATCTGAAACTGATTCTTGCGGTTTGGGATGGTGTGACTGTGCAGGAAGAGGTGAAATATTTCAGCTATCTGACCACATGGGGCAGAAGCCAATTCCGTGATTTGTGTGTGGATTTTGGCTTGCTGGCTTGTGCGGAGTCTGTATACTGCGATTTGAACCGTCTGCTGGGAGCCTATTGCATTGTGCAGTATTATCCGAAAAAGCATCAAATGCCGGAGGATAAAATTGCCGAAGTCATGCCGGTGGTATCGAATCGTGGCAGGGAAAATGATTGGGATCATTTTCAATTTACAGAACCATTTGCTCGTATTGCCGTGTCAGAGGAAAAAGCGGAAAGCACCATACCGCTGGCAAAGTATGTAGATGATATCGAGGAAACATATCGCTTTTGCGTCAATCGTCTATGGCTGCATCCGAACATTCGGTGTATTTATCGAAAGAATCTGTCAGAGCTTCCAATTCCCAGACATCCGGAACATGACAAGAAATGGATCTCGATGCGGAAAAGGGATTTTTCAGAGCATAATCTGTATGTTCCGGTCAAGGAGTATGACCTGCGAATAGAGCATGATGCGGAGTCATACTATGTAAAGGAGCCGCTGCGGCGGAATCGGTAAGGGGAAGCTGATAGAGCAGGGAAGAAGTGAAAAAATCCGGTGAGGTTTGGGAGGAAACCTTGCCGGATTTTTGTATATTCTCTTGAGTGGAATCATAGTGGTAAAGTTTCTGTCAAGCCGTATATTGTAGCATTCAATATTATTTCCCATAATTCCAATCTTGTCTTAAATCTATAATAAGTCTTGTCTTCTGTAACTGATAAGCAATTTCCCATAATGCTACACATAGGCCATATATTTTTATCGTTTCTTTCGTAAATTCCAGCAAATATAGCTTTTCCTCATTGATACTATTCTTTCCTTTGTTTGTAAAAGTTATTATCTGATTGAAAATATCATATTGAACATCAAAATGTGCATCGGCGTTTCTGATTACTTTATTAAGTGTTTCGCAGAATCCATTTGAAAATTTCTCACTTTTTTTAACAAAGCACTGTATCCGATTATACTTATCTTCTTTATTAACTTTTTCTTCTATGTCTGCTGTACCTTTTTTAAAAGTGTTATAGTTTCCACGTTCATATATATTATTTAGTCCAACAATGTATATAATAAATTCCCCTATAAATTCATAGCATTTTCTATATAACTCAAGTAAATCCTCATAGTCAACAGAAGATAAACCAAATTCATTTAAGTCGATTTTGCTTATATCATCAGTTATCAATGTTGATACAAATGAAAGGTAGTTTTCATTATAAACATCTGTCAACTTTGAAAACTTGTTGTTCAATAAAGAATAATATCCTTTATTGTCTAACAGCTTTGAGAATTCCTTTACTTGTTCAAAGCAACTAATACGCAAATCTTTAATGTCATTCATTATGGAAGCAACGCTTGTATTAACACCTGATCTCAGCAGCATAGTCATAAGATATTGATGACTTGCCATTAATAAATCTACTTGTGAATTAAGTCGATATTTTTTTATAGCACTCTTGCAGATACTAATGTAAACGTTATTGTCATCACGCAATTTTTCCTTTAAATACTTTGAACTTTTTTCATTTAGTAAATCAGTAATATCTTCAACTTCATTAGGGTGATCTTCAATGAAATGTAGATACTCCATTATATTCGAAATATTCGGATGATCAAATATATTGCTTCTGATATACGGAGTTATAAAATCAGTAAACTCAGCTTCAGTTTTAATTTTGTGTGTTAAAAATTCTGTTGAGACTTCTTGTACATAATCGGCTTTATCGCAGCTGATCTCCGTGGCTCCATGTATATTTACAGCAGAAAGTTCATTTGTTGATAAATACCCATGTAGTCTTGAATTACATTTCGGGCATCTAATTTGTACTGTCGCTTTTTCATATCCTATCTGCCATCTTAACCTATATATGGATTTGCATCGATTGCATTGAATAAAAAAATTGGCAACCATAATAAATCCTCCTTTATAACTAAATATCTAATACTATTATACCAAAAATAACTTAGAAAGTCAAAATAGAAGTATGAGTAGTGTATTATGGAGTTTACTCCTGATATTATGAATAAACTTATTACAAAAATAGCCGTTTACGCACCCGATAAGAGAGATGGATATCGTACTTAGCAGATATAGTTTTGATGTGGAACTATTGCTGATAGCAGAGAATACAAGAAAAAAGCTGCATAACTGCGATGTTATGCAATTTTATCTTCAAATCATATAAACTACTTTATGTGTATCGCTATAACGGGAGAATTTGATTGTTATAGTGAAACGCAGAAAAATGTCATACGGTGGTTGCCTCGGTATCGATGACGATATTTTCTTCAATCTTTTTCGCTTCTCCTGTCGATAAAGTAGGGTTAGCTTGCAAAGCTTTTGCCATAGGGTCGAGATACCGGTTGACGCTATCCATACTTTTTTGTGTTAAGGTGTCCGTATTTTGATTGAGTCGCTTCAGATCTTCCGCCAATTCGTCGATAAACTTTTCAGCAGAATGGATAATGGAATTCATTTGGTTGATAACGGAATCTTCCATACGTGTTCGCACACTTTCATTTTTAGCAAAACGCTGTTGAATTTCTTCCAACTTTTTCATTGCCTCATCTGTCGCAGTTTGCTGCATTTTTCTGTACACAGCAGTTCTTTCCTGAACCAAGTCATTTGCCTGTCTTCGGAGTTCAATGGACATCAAGCCAATGCTGTTTACGATTTCTCTGGAAGCTGTAGCAAGTTCGATTTGATAACGTTTGATCGATTCTACAAGTTCATTACGGCGACGTGCCTCCTGTTCTGCAATCATCTCATTGATTTCTGCATCCCAGCGTTTTTGATCTGCCTGAAGTTCTGCCTCTTTTCGTGCAGTAAAGACAGCTAATTCCGCCTCCTGCTGTCTTTTGTCTGCTTCAATTTTGGCAGCTCTGTCCATGGCTTTGAGGTTACGGCGGTGCTCGAAAAAGTTCAGGGGCTCCTCGATAAATTTGCAAACCGCATCAACTGGTCTGTAAAGCATATCATCGATTTTTCCGAGAAAATCATCAAGATTAATGCTCATTCTTTTCCATTCCTTTCTGCTTCTTGAATTAGTTTTTGAAACTGCTCACTGTTTTTTCGCTTTTGGGCACAAAGTATATTGATATTCTTTTCCCACTTTTCGGAGCAGGAGAGCAGTTGTTCAATTTGTTTCTTCTTTTCACTTAACAGTTCCGGAATCGCCAGATCAGAAAGAATGCTGTTGTTCTCAAAAGATGAGATCATCTTTGAAAAATATGAGGCAAAAAACAACTCTACCTGTCGTTTGGAGTCCAGAGATATGTCCGGATATTTTTCTAAGATCTTCAACATTGCTTCCCAATGGCAATTCAGCCATTCCACAAAATAATACTGAAAATACAACTTCCCTGTAGAAGGAGAATCCGAAGAGTGCAATCCGCTTTGAATTTTGGGATCAAGCTGAATGCAGTCTTGGCAAAGCTTTTCTCGCAGTTGCTGCATTACCTGCAGCGATACCTTGGTGCAAAACCGATAATCATTTTCCTGAAACATGGATTACACCTTATCTCTTTCTTTTTCCAGAGCCAGCTTGAATTCTTCCAGATTTTTTGTGATATAGTGTTGGATTAAAGATTCGCTAATTTGAAAGCTGCGTTCCATATTGTCGTGGAGCATGGTCAGCCATTCCTGCTGTTGTTCGGCTGAAACTTCATCTCTGTTCATTTCAGTTCGAATTTCCGGCAGCGTTTTCTGAAAAAATGATTCTCGTTCACGTCGAATGTCTTCCAACATTTTTTCAATGGATTGAATCTCTGAGAGATAATGCTTTAGCAGTTTCATATAGTGTTCTTCGTAAGCCATGATTTTGTCATAGCTGTTGACTTTATCAGAACCCTCGATAGGGCTTTGATAAGCTGCAAAAAGATTGCCCATTTACATTTGGTCCTTTCTTTACAAAGATGCGAATTTGATGTTTTTCCAGATCGCAAGTGATCATCTGGATTTTGGAATTTGAATCCGACTGATTTATTATGCTGGATAAGTTTGATACAATTTCATTGTATAAGTATCGGAATTCAGACTTTGAAACAGTATAACATATGCATTCTTTTTTATCGTTTGTCCACTCCCCAGAACAATACATTTCTAATTGCTTTATAAGATTTTCTTCACAAGAAGGATTAGGACAACGAAAACGAGAATTGCCGCTATTGTCAAAATTGCTGCCGTAGCTCCATGCTTTTGAGAATTGCCTTCCAGATCCGTTTTTTTTCATAAGTAGGAACAGACCATTCTGGAAGGGCAGAGCCAATATTATCTTCGTGCGTAGTGGTCGTGGAACGTGAAGAACTTGTCAGACAGTGATACAAATTATCAGAAACAGACACATCTGTAAAAACAAGTTCGTCCCATTCGTTTTTAGAAGAAACATCTGAAAGAAACGAAACATCTTCCTTTCGATTGAGAATTCGATCAAAATAATTCTCTAAAATCGCCTGCCGGTTTTCCTCCGAAAAATTTTGAATGATATTTTTTTCGGCGATTGATTTTGTAGATGGCATATTTTTTGCAATATACGGTTTTTCATTGAGATCGATGGGCGATGTAAGGATTTCTGATTTTGTAGCGACACTTTTCCATTGATGCTTCAAGTATTCCAGATAGTAATCCCAGTAGTCAGTAAGTGTAATATCCGGTATGATACCCGGTTTTGCTTCTTCGTCTGGAATTGCAAATCCAATAAAGCAGCCAATTTTTCTGCCTTTCTCGTCTGCTAAGTATTCTGCTATATTATCGAAGGAAGAATCGAGTGTGGCTACCAGTTGTTTGGAAATACAGGAAATACCGCCGCAGATATGATATGTTCCAACAGAAAAGGTACAGTATCGGATCACGTTGGAAATATCTAAATTTGTCATGGCGTTTTTGACATAGTTTAAGGCTTTCTGATAATCGAAATCAGCTGGACGTACTAAAAAATCGGGTACAAAATCAGCTTTTTGAGTTCTGCTGTAAATGAGGGGATAAGCTTTCATTTTACGATGACTCCTTTTTAAATAGAGTGCAGTTCAGAAGGAGGCGTGAATTCTGTTTCTTTTCCATCTAAGAACATCTTGAAAAAAGCACTGGAGCGGACAAGTTCGTTTGCAACAGCATTCAGCAGCGTTCTGTATTTCTGAAGTTGTTTTTCATTTTCTGCAATATTTAGATTTTCTGCCTGGATTTGCTTGGCACATTGATTAATTCTGTTGTAATCTGTAAAAAACCACCTGTTGTTTTCGTGATCGATTGCACTTTGGCATTGGGAAATGGTTTCTCTGGCATGATTGTTTTCCCGATCAAGATATTTTTTTATGCCTAGACAACGATTTAAAAATTCGTGAAAGATTCCAAGGAAAAATGGAATATGAATATTGACTGGCTCTACTTCACCAGAATAATTATCATCGGAAATGTTGTTGCCAAGAGATACTGCAACGGCATAGACAATAGTTCCTTTTCCAAAAACGCTGCTGAATGCTTCTTTTAAAATATCTTCCATTTCGCCGTCTTCCAGATAATCTTTGCACAGATCTGCTTTTGTAATGACAAAGATGATTGGCGGCAGTGCTTCTTCGTGCGATGATACGAAAGAACTAATGTAGGAATTGATAGATCTTGCACATTTCCGTTTGACATTATTCAGCCGTTTCATTCGGTCTTGTTTTATCTGCTCTTTATTTTGACAATGCTTTTCGCCTTTGCACATCAAGTCACCATCTACAAAAATATAGAGAGCTGTAGAAGTGTCAATAGAGTCATTTATCTTTTCAAAAACCTCTTGATTGTCTTCCCGACTGTGCAGTGTTCTGCCGCCGTAATCATTCCAGTCAAATGACATAATGGGTTCGTTGTGATAATTTAACATGAAACTGTAGTTTGTGAATTCTGTTAATGACGTTCCGGCAGGAAATCGTTCTTTTCCAGATTTTTCGTCCAGTTCGTCCATCCAATTTTCAAGCTTGGATGCAGTTTGATTGGTTGTCGTCAGTGTAAATCCACGAAGACCAACGCACATCTCATAGTACATACCAAGGACATAACAGGTTTTTCCACTTCCAGACAACCCCAGTCCCGTAAATCTCGTATCTGCCATATCATTGCAGCTTTGGATGCTGCATACCTCCTTTTATCGATATTCCAAAAATTATTTTTCAAATGGTGAATACTATTAACCACCGCTATCCTCATTATATCATATAATAGATATGATGTCAAATAATATTTACCATATCTTCAAATGAGGGAAACCAATATGTTCAAACTGAAAACCACCTTGGGTACCAACAATATCTGCGGACCGAATTTGATTCGGATCCGGCATGAAAAAGGGCTTTCTCAGCGACAGTTGGCAAAGAATCTGCAAATTGCCGGATATGACGTAGATCACCACTTTATCCGCCGCATCGAAAATGGAGAACGATTTGTGACAGACATGGAACTGGTGGCACTGGCAAAAGTGCTGCAGGTGGAGATCACGGACTTGATTGATCCGACAATTCCCGTGGCGGTGCAGAAAGATTCCCTTTGATTCTATTGTAGCAAATGAGCAGGACAAACGTCTGTCCGTTCAAAGAAATGTTACGGCTGTAATAAAAAAAGGACCGGCTTGTCATGCAGCCGATCCTTTCCGTTATGATTTCTTGGGAGTATATTTCCGAATTTCTGCAAAACACGTGTCACAGTAGCCTAATCGCTTTTACCAATGCAGCTGCTGTTCCGGAACGACTTTGCCGCAGCTTTCACAGCGGCAATTGCCGGAAGCGTCTTTCCAGGGTTGGTTTGGCTTTAGCATTCGCAAAAATCGAAGCTGCCATGTTCCTGGTTGCAATAATGCTCATAAGCCCAGACAAACTGCATCATGTCCATTTCGTCCTGGAAGTTCGCTGAAGAATACTTCATCAGCCGGTTTACATAGAGGTTTCCGGATTTCGGGGACTGATAGAGATAGATGGTAAGCGGTACAAAGCAGGCATTGTGCAGCTCACACAGATCGATCAGCTCATTGGGGTTGTCCTCTTCATAGAGCAGCCCAAGCGTCGCACAGAAGTGCTCGTAATCGCCACGCCCTACAGAGCGAATGCGGTTGATGTAATAGTCCTTGTGTACGATGTGTCCTCTGTCTATGATAGCAACGTAACAGTATAGTGTCAGTTCTTCCGGACGAAAGCGGTCTTTTTTCAGCTGGATTTTTTCGATAAATCCGGCACAGGGGCGATGCAGCTGCAGCGGCGGAAAACGACGGTAGTTTTGGAATAATGCCGGAATCTCCCGTTCTGCCTTTTGATAAGAAACGCTCTTTATCAGCATGAGATCTCGTTTCAGTTGCAGACGCTGTTCCCTGATCTCCGGAGCAAGGTTTGCCATATCCTTTTCAGTGCAGTAGGTTTCCGGCTGAAACCAGCGGATCTTCTCGTAGCAGTCGTCCAGTCCGAAAGCAATTTTCAGATCTGTATCGCCAAGAGGTGTGATGCTTTCAAAGCCACGGTCTGAAGAAAGGACAGCGGTGCAAGGTGTTCCAATGGCATAGTCGAGTTCCAGTACGTAGTCATTTCGATGTTCTGTTCGATCGGAAAACAGGTCGAACTCCTCGCAGAAATTCTGGAATGCTTCTCGTCCGTTGGTAAAGGGCTTATTGAAACATTTCTGATGCTTAGCAATCTTGCCGTTGATCGCCAGTGCAGCGGTTACTGTAACACTGGGATACGGTTTTTCCACTGTCTGAATGTCTGTGATGATGCCGATAAATGTGCCGTCTGGGTAGTTGCAAGTGTCTTTCATAGAAAAATCTCCTTTGTATTGATTTGCAGTTTTTTCTGCCTTTATAGTATACCATGCTAAAAATCCATTTTGTAAAAACGACTTTGCAGGAGGCGATCGTGTGACGGAAGAAGAATTGTACGCAGGTGCAGGTGAGGTTACCAGAAAGTGTTTGGATGACATTCTGGAATCTGAGTATGGCTTTGTGCAGGACGATGAAGAAACTTACACATCGGAGTACCTGCTGACCTATCCGTGCAAAACATTTGCAGAGGGTTTGACAGATACGCTTTTGCAGCATGGATTTTCCGGACAAGCAGACGATGCCAAAGAAAAGATCGCCTATGTCCGGGAATGCTGTAAGCAGCGAGGGGTAACGCTCAATCCGGAAGTCATCAAAAGCTGGTTCTGCGGAACTCGTCCTAACAGTGGCGAACGCAGCCGGGACAGTCTGTTCCGGCTTTGTTTTGCACTGGGATTGAACGACCGGGAAACGGCTTCTTTTTTTCAGAAGGTGTACTTTTCCTGTCCCTTCAATTTCCGCAGTGCAAAAGAAACGGTGATCTGGTACTGTCTGCGAAATGGACTGGGGTATCCGGAAATGCTGTCTCTGGCAGAGCAGGCGGAACAGCTGATAAATGGGGAAAGTACGGCAGAGGAAGAAATGTACTATGAGCAGACCCGCCAGCTGGAGAATGCATTGCTGCAAGTTGGTTCCACGGAAGAACTGCTTTGCTTTTTCCGGGAAAACCGTCTGGATTTTCAGATGCCTAGAAAGACTGCCATTCACTATGCGAAGTGCCTGATACAGGAAGCCACAGAACTTGCTCAAAATGCAGTTGCAGATCAAAATGAAATTTCCCACCAAAAGCAGAAATCCGGAAATGTTGATCTGCTGCTGAGTGTGATTTTCGGGGAAAATATGCGGATTTATCAGAAAAAGAGTTCCTTTTCCAAAGAGGCTGTTTTTCCGGAATTGATACGTTCTGATTTTCCCTTGGGAATGAACCTTTCCAGAATCAAACGGGGAGAACCGGTCTCGGATACGATTTTGCGAAAAACACTGATCCTGCTGAACTTCTATTGTTTCTTTGCAGTGCTGTTTGCAAAGAATGACACATCTGATTTGTTTTGTGCCATTGAGTCTGATTTTCTGGACTTTGTCCATGAAACCAATGACCTGTTGTGCAGCAGCGGTCTGCCGGCTTTGTATGTGCGGAATCCTTATGACTGGCTGTTTCTGCACTGTGCCAATCATCCCTATCCGTTGGAAGAACTGCGGTCTGCCATGCGGCGGTACTATTTTGACCAGGCAGACGAAAAAAGCACATCACTTTCCACACTGTGATGAAAGTGATGTGCCTGGATCATGTTGCTGTTAGAACATGGTCTTGATTTTAGAACTGCATTTGCAGGTGTAAGTAGAAGTCACCGCGGTTACGGTGTACCATGCGTGCTTCTGTGCCTTCTTCGGTCAGAATGTTTTGAAACATCCGGTGAAATTGAATGCTGGAAATGCTGCAGGGGAATCGATTCTCCCGGCAGTAGCTTAAAAATCCGGCATATACCACAGCGGTTCGCTCTGCTTTTTTGTGCTTGGGTTCTGATAGGACGATGCAGTGATTGTAAAACGCCTTTACCACATTGTGTTCGTTTTTGTAATGCTCCAATGCAGCTTCGCAGGCAGGAGAATAGGTGAAATTGTAATCGTTGTCGATCAGCCGTTCCAGTCCGGCATAGGCAAAATTGAAGATGCCCGGGAGTTCTTGCATCAGATCTCCTTCCAGATAAATGTTCTTGTAGAGAACACCCTCCTCCGGTTCTTGATTGGGAGCGAGGTCATGGAAACACTGTTCAAAGGGAATGATCAGCAGCCGGCGATAGAACCCGTCGCTGTAATCCTTGGTCTGGATCATATCATTTGCAAGGAGAATGAACTTGCTGTGGATCTCTGTGGTATAGGACTTTTCAAATTTTTCTTCGATTTCAATAGAATCGCCGCCGGTCAGTGCCTTTAGGTCTGCTGTGCTGTATAGCTTTTCTGTCTTGGTCTCAGAGGAAATGTTCAGCAGCTTTCGGTCCAGGTTTTGCTTGCCAAATCTTCCGCTGCTGATCTGATCCAACGCAACAGCAGATACATTCCGTTCTCCCAGCATATGCTTGATCATGTTGGATAACAGAGACTTTCCGTTGGAACCGGAACCCAGAAAGACAACAAGTTTCTGCATAATGTCTTCATAGTATAGGCAGGCTCCCATGATCTCCTGAACCAGATCGATCCGTGTCTGGTCATTGTCAAAGAGTTCCTGCAGAAAGCGGAAAAACTGCGGTGCTTTTGCCTTGGGGTCGTAGTCATATGGAATCTGTACCAGACAGAAAATGTCCGGCGTTGGTTTCTCTATCGTTTCCTCCTGTAAATCGAAGATGCAGTTTTGGAACTGCAGGAGTCCCGGACGCATTCCGTTATCTTCTGCATAGGAAACTTTTCGCTTAAAATAGGGGATGTACTCGTTTTCTTGCTTTCGTTTCCAGATATTGCAGGAAGCTTCTTCAATGATCGCAAAGAAAATCTTTTTGTATGCGTGATCTTCCAGATATTCATAACACTTTGACTTAAAATTGTAGAAGTAGAGCTTTCCGTTGCAGTATAATGCGTGGACTCTTGTCATTGCATACTGAATAAATACGGTGTGGTCGAATTGAATCTTGCTGCCGTTTTCTTGAGTAAATCCACGTTGTGCCAGCATCTTTTCCTTGACTTCTTCCGGCGGCAGACTGCTTTTCCATTGTTCGTTTTCTTTGTCTTTGGCAATGTAGTTTGTTTCCTGAAATGGTTTCATATGATTTTTTCCTCCTGTTGTAAATTGGCGGAGAGATTTCCGCATGATTTATTGTATCATAGGAAGAAATGGAGTTTGTAACAATGACTTTTCAAGTGGTTGTTACAAATGCCGTATGGCGTTGTGTTACGATGACAGCCGGGAGGTGATGGGATTGCAGGAATGTGTTCGCCAGGCAATGGAACTGATCTCTGTTTTGCAAAAGGAGTCCGTTTCTCCGGCAGCTTTTTTGAAACGGCACGCTTCATTTTTTTCGGGTATCCCTTTGTGGTCACTGCTCGCACCGGAATGCAGGCAGAAGGCAGTTTACACAGAAAGCAGCTATGTCTACTTGATCGGCAGCTATTTGTATTTTCAATGGGAGAGAAAACCGGTGACATGGCTGGAGCGAAGACGGTTTGCTGTCCTTCCGTCACACTCGGAATTTTATCAGAAAACATTGTGCAGCAATTGGAAAAGGCGATTTCAGACATTGCAGGAATTGCAGGAATACCTTTTACAGATGCCGTCATAAATCAATATCACAACTTTTGAAAAGAGGAACTTACCATGCGAACGCCACTGCCAGTCGGTACACATCTGACCCTTTCCGCCATTGGAACCCAGCATCAGATCACAGTGCAGATTCAGGAACTGATCGGAACAGGAGCCAGCTGTCTGGTCTATACGGCGGTTTGCAGGGACGGAGAACAAAACGAATTTTATCTCCGGCTGAAAGAGTTCTGTCCGGAAAATCTACACCTGATTCGGCAGCAGGACGGCAGTTTGCTTGCGGCAGACGAAGAAGCTTTTCAACGGCAGATGCAAAGCTTTATCTGGGGGTATCAAAAGCAGATGCAGTTCCGGCAGTTTCCGGAAAGCTGCAACAGTATCAGCAATGTCCAGGGCGTTTTTACCGGAAACGGCACCCGGTATATTGCTATGAACTGTCAGAATAGCATTCCGCTGGAACAGCAGGAACTGTCGCTTTATGACACATTTCGGGTACTGTGTGCAGTGGCACAGCAGCTGGACAATCTGCATCAGCATGGGTATCTCTATCTGGATTTAAAGCCTGCCAACGTGCTGCTCTATCCGGAAACGCCGGAACTGGTGATGCTGTTTGATTTTGACAGTGCCATCGAAAAAAGCCGGCTTTCTGATGCAGTGATCTCCTGTACGGCAAAGTGGGCAGCACCGGAAGTGTTACAGCAAAACCGCAGAAGGATCGGCGTTGTGTCCGATGTCTATACGCTGGGCGGACTGTTGTTGTACCTGTTGTTTCGCCGTGCTCCGGAAGTAAAGGATAGGAGAAGTCGTGCAGTATGGGATGCAGAGTTCCCGGACTCAGTGCTTGCCGGAACTTCTCCGGAAATCAGACGCATGGTCACGGAGCTGCTGCGAAAGACCTTGGCTGCCAATCCGGAAAAGCGGTATGCCTCCTGTGCGGAACTCCTGGCACAGATCGAGCCTTTTCTGGATTCGTTTCGACAGCCAAAGCCTTATCTGCAAACAAAACTGCCCTTGGGTAACAATTACTTTTGCGGACGGGATAGCGAATTGCAGGAGATCCATACCCTTTTGCAGCAGGAAAAGTTTCTGCTGCTCCACGGTGTCGGCGGTATCGGAAAAACAGAACTGGCAAAGCACTATGCTATGACGTATGCGGAGGAGTATGACGCCGTTGTATTTGTTCGGTTTCTGGATAGTATAGAGAACACCATTCTCAGCGATACCAATTTTCCCATTGTGCATTGCACACGCTCTGACGGGGAAAGTGATGCGGCATATCTGGAACGAAAATTGCAGGTACTGCGTCAAATCTGTACGCCAAGGCATCTGATCCTGCTGGACAATTTTGATACCAGTGACTGCGAAAATCTGGACTTCCTGACAGAACTGCCTTGCCCCATTCTGGTGACCTCCAGAGTGGATTATGACGGCATTTTTCCTCAGTATGAGGTAGACATTTTGTCTGACGAATCGGCGTTGTATCAAATGATGGCGTATTATACAAAAAGAGAGCCGGACTTGTACACCGATGCCATATTGAAGGCACTGAACGGGCATACCATGGCAGTGGAACTGGTGGCAAAGCAAATGACACTGCATCAGCTCACTTCCCGTGAAATGTATGAGAAACTTTGTGCAGAAGGCATTTCCGGAGATGACGGCAAAGTGCGTCAACTGAAAGACAGCACACTTCGGGAAAAAACAGCGTTCCATCATATGGAGATCCTGTTCTCGGTGCTGGATTTGTCCGAATCGGAAAAGCAGGTGCTTCGCTGTGCTGCCCTGGTCGGTGCAACGACAATGGTACGGCAGTATTTTGAAGTCATCGGTGACTTGAATGAGGCAGAGATCAGCAGCCTGGATCGGCTGATTCAAAGCGGCTGGATCTCCGAAGTGTACCAGAATGAAATGCGTATTCTTTCCACTCATCCGCTGATCGTAGAAGTGCTGTGTGAAAAACTGCGTCCAAACAGCAGGGAATGCAAACGAATCCTGATTATGTCAGGTGCCGTTGCCAGTTACATTGAGGAATCCGAGAATGCGGAACAACGGTTTGCATCTGTGCAGTGGCTGGATCATATGGCACATCATATTCAAGGTGATGATCCGGAACTTTCGTATTTCTTCGGCACCATGTGTTATCCGCTGTATCTGGGAGAAGATCGTTATGAGGATGCTCTATGGGCGGCACAGCAGGAACTTCGGATTCTGAGGCTGGAGGAGGATTCCAGGCAACGGCAATTCAATGCACTGTCTTTTATCCGGGATATTGCAGCACAGCTGCATGATACAGAAACCAGTGAAAAAGCGGCGGCAGAAATAGCGGAACTGCATTTATCAGCAGAGGAACAACTCAGCGATCTGAGTGGAATACTGTTAGGGTATATAACCGATCGCTGTGATTTTGAAGGAACGAAATCATGTGTAGAACAGATCATACAGCTTGCGGAAGAAATCGGAGAGCCTATGAAGCTTGCTTCGGCTTATTCCAATTTTATCTTGCTGGAAAATGCTTATTGGATCGATTGCAATAGTGCGGTTTACCTTGAAAAAACGTTGTTCTATGCAGACCAGTGCTTTGCAGAACAAACGGCGGAACAGGAGCAAGATATATCATTTTGGTCAGAACTGGGGGACATTTACAGGGATTGTGAGCAGTTTTCCCGTGCAATGGCGTGTTATCAAAAAGAGCGGGAATTGTTTCAAGTGCAAATGCAGGAAGAGCCTATGGAGGCAAGTACCAAACTGGTTCAGTTTCAAACCGATGTGGCAGTCTGCAATTTGAAAATGAAACAATTTTCTGAAATGGAAGAAAATTATGAGGAAGCAATCGCAATGGCAAATCAGCTCTATGGAGAGGAACATGAAGAAACCGGAGAGATCTGGGCTGCCTATGCCTGTGCATTGATCGACTGGTACAATGCTGAGCCAAGCCGGGAACTGCTGGAAAAATGCAAAGCTGCCATGGAACAGGCGTTGGAAATCTTACTGGAGCATGACGTGTATGGCGAAGTTAGGATTGCAAATTTGATGATGCGGTATAGTTCTGTGCTGTCAGAATTGGGAGAGTTCCAGAATTGTAATGTCATTGCAGCTGAGGCGTTGGAGTGTTTTCAGAAGAATTTCGAGGAACTGCATGAACAAATGGAATGGGTGTATCTTATGATGGCAGACAATTACCGCAAGGCAGGGGATAAGGAAAATGCCAAGCGATATTATGACCTGGCGATCCGAGTTTTGCGGGAAAACGATTATGAGACGGATGAGCTGGAAGAACGAGTGGAGGAGATATTGCAGGGGATGTGATTTGAGGAAAGTGTGTCACTTTTTTCACGGTATATAAAGATAAAACCAGCCTGAGGTTCTGTGATTGGAATCTCAGGCTGGTTGTTTTATGGCTTTTTAGGAGTGAAGAAGGTGATGTGCTTTTTGAAAATCTATCCTTAAAATATATTGGAAAATGAGCCAAAGTCATTTTAACGCTCGGTTTAACGCACGCAGCGAGCGTTAGCGAGTGTTAAACTAAATTCTATAAATATTCCGAAATTCCGTGCTTTTTTCAAATGCAAATAAAATTTTTTATCGTTTAACGCTTGCTTTTAACGCTCGGTCGTGTTATAATGAGTTTGATTTAATGCTCGCCGAGCGTAAAAGGAGTGTTAAAATGAATATTGGATTTCGAGAAAATATGACGGTTGAATTCAAGAGCGATCTGAAAAAGTTATCAGATGATGTGATAATTGAAAGTGTAGTCGCTTTTGCGAATACTGACGGTGGTAAGTTTTTTCTTGGTATAGAAGATAATGGTGATATTACAGGACTACATCCGTCTCACAAGGATCCTTCTAAGTTGGCAGCATTTATTGCCAATAAGACGATTCCACCTGTTGCAGTTCAAACGGAACTTATGGATGCGGATGATGTAAAGTACTTGATAGTAACAGTTCCGAAATATACAGCTATTGTTGCTGCTTCAAATGGAAAAGTTTTGAGAAGACGCATAAAATTAGATGGAGAGCCGGAAAATATCCCGATGTATCCATATGAAATGAATACCCGGCTTTCTTCTTTGCGTATGCTGGATTATTCTGCTCAGCCTGTTCCGGAGGCAGTATATTCGGATTTAGATCCGGTAGAACGAGAACGTCTTCGTAACATTATACAAAATTATCATGGTGAAAAAAATTTGCTTGATCTTGATGATACGGAATTAGATCTTGCACTTCGTTTGGCAGTAGAACAAAATGGTACTTTTGTTCCTACTTACTGTGGTATGTTACTAATAGGACGTCGAGGACGGCTTTCAACGCTTGTTCCGACTGCTGAAGCAGCCTTTCAAGAACTACAGGGAACGGATGTAGCAGTAAATGAATCCTTTGTATTGCCGATATTGATGGCTTTTGAGAAAATAGAATCATATATGGATGCCAGAAACCATACAGAAGAAATGGAAGAAGGACTGTTTCGAATTTCCATTCCAGATTTTGATAAAAGGGCATTTCGAGAGGCACTGGTAAATGCTTTCTGCCATCGGGATTATACGATGTTGGGACGTGTTCGTGTTTTACTGGATGATGATGGTTTGACCATCAGTAATCCGGGTGGATTTATTGAAGGTGTAACAATTGAAAATTTATTGACAGCCGAACCACATGGAAGAAATCCTGCACTTGCTGATGTATTAAAGCGAATCGGTCTTGCAGAGCGTACTGGACGAGGCGTAGATCGTATTTTTGAAGGCTCACTTTCCTATGGAAAATCATTGCCGGACTATTCAGAATCCAATACAAATCAAGTAAAACTATTTATTCCTAAAAGTTTGCCGGATAAGGCGTTTATTAAAATGATTGCAGAAGAACAAAGCAAGATCGGCAGACCATTATCTATCAATGCATTGCTGATATTAAATGCTCTGAAATCCAATCGAAGACTGCGGCTTGGAGAACTTGCACATATGATTCATCTCAACGAGTACAAAGTACGCACAACCGTTGAAAAATTAGTTGAATCCGGACTTGTGGAAGCGGACGGAAATGGAAACAGCAGAACTTATATTTTGAGTGCAGCACTTTATAAAAATGCGGACAATGTAATTGGATACGTGCGGCAGACAGGGATTGATCGGATTCGTTATCCAGAACTTGTTTTGAAGTTTGCAAAAAATAATCAAGGCAAAGTAACTAGAAAGGATGTAATGCAGCTTTTGCATCTTAATCAGGGGCAGGCATATCGTCTGCTTGTTAAGATGACGGAGGAAGGAAAGCTTTTGCTCGTTGGAAAGGGAAAATTTGCTTACTATAAAATAAAGTAAGAGTGACAGTCTGCTGTATTGTCTGAAAGTGATGTAGTATAATAAAACTTGACACCCTAACCTCAAAGGAATAAAATAGGAAAAGGAAGAAATGGAGGAAAAAGGAATGTCAGAAAATAAACAATATGAAAATGCGTACAAAGTGCAGGCAGTAAAGCTTGCAAAAAAGATAGGGGCGGTAAAAGCAGCGAATGAACTTCAGATACCCGTAAATACGCTGTACGGCTGGATCAGAAAAGCAAAAATCGGAAGCCTTGATATTGGCTGCGGAGAACGCAGCCCGGAAGAATCTCAGAATATCGCCGAAGAAAACCAGCAGCTGAGGAAGCAGATCAAAGCATTGGAAAAGGAAAACAAACGCCTAAGCGAAATGAATGAGTTTTTGCGAAATGAATGAGTTTTTGGAGGATGCAACGGCTTTTTTCGCTGCCGGCCGTCAGAGATCGGGAAAGAACAAAGATTGATGTATATTGCGATCCGGACAGATGACGGCAGAAACATCGGAAAGATCAGTTTTTACTGCAACACGCTGCAAGTCGGCAGACAGGCGTTTTACGACTATCTGAAACGCAAAAAGAAGCCGTGGAAGTATCAGCCGTTGGCAGATGCGATACTGAAGATCCATGCCACGGACGAAGAAAACGCAGATTACGGCAGAATCCGCATGTTTCAGGCACTTCAGTATCAAAAAGAAATCGGCGAGCTTGGGAAGGTCACCATTCCCAGTGAGGGAACAGTTCGCAAGATCATGGAGCAGATGTGCCTGATCCATAAACCGAAGCGAAAGCCAAATGGAATCACTAAAGCTGACCGGGAAGCACGCAAATCTGATGATCTCCTGAAACGTGATTTCACAGCAGATGCACCATTGCAAAAGTGCGTGATAGATATTACAGAAATTCCGGCAAAAGACGGAAAACTGTATGTTTCAGCGATTTTTGATTGCTATGACCTGATGCCAAATGGTCTTGCCATGGCAGACCATATGCGAGCTGAACTATGCTGTGAAACACTGAAAAAAGCGAGCTTGCGGTATCCGGAGATTCGCGGAGCCATTGTGCATTCCGACCGCGGCAGCCATTCAAAAATACGGCATTGTCCAGAGCATGAACAGTGCAGGAGGAAGATGCCACGATAATGCAAGATGCAAAAGCATATGGGCAAGAATGAAGGAGGAATTGTTTTATAACAGAGGCAGAAGATCTGAAGATTATACGATTGAAGCATTAAAAACGATGGCCTGGCGATATTTTATGAGCTACTGGAGCAACCGCAGAATCTGCTCGGCAATCGGCGGGCTCCCACCAGCTGTAAAACGGTGTAGGTTCTATTCTGCTTTGACTATCGCTGCTTAACTTCAAAATCCTTGCGGTTAATGTGTCAAGTGTTATTGACAATTTCACACGATGCACGGCAGGCCATCCGTCCTGAAAAGGAGCTAAATGCCGTCGAACAGCTACAGCGTGCTTACGGGGATAAGTACCGCCCGCTTGCTATGCTCGACAGCAAACGAAAGGCATCCGGGTTGCTTCACGAATATGCAGACGAACAGGCCGTACAAAAGCTGAAACGAGCGCAACAGTAGAAAATTCAGTCCGAACACACTCCCCCAAATCAAAGAAAAAACGAATCGACTTTGAACGTTAAGCTACAATTAGATGCAACATTTTTTACGGACAAGAGAAATTGTCATAACACAATTAGCGAGGCCGGCCATGTGCGAACACTGGCCAACCTCATATCATTAATTTACTTTTATCATACGATAGCCCACACCAATATGTGTTTGGATGTATTTCGGGGACTCCTCTGTTGGCTCCAGCTTTTTCCGCAGTGTTGCCATAAATACCCGCAGGGAAGCCACATCGTTATCCCAACTGCGGCCCCAGATATTTTGTGTGATAAAGGTATGGGTCAGTACCTTGCCGACATTCTTGGACAGCAGACACAACAGCTTATACTCAATGGGTGTCAGGTGAAGTTCGTTTTCATCCAGATAAGCGCATCCCCCGGCATAATCCACTTTCAACTTACCATTCACAAATACAGAACTGGCAGTAAACATCTCTGCCGTCATCAGAGAGAGTCTTCGCTGCGTCACCCGAAGTCGAGCCAATAATTCTTCAACAGAAAAAGGTTTTGTCAGATAATCGTCAGCTCCGGCATCCAATGCATGAATCTTGTCATTATCTTCACTTCTGGCGCTAATTACAATGATGGGGGCATTGGACCAGGAGCGTACCGTTTGAATGACTTGAACGCCATCCATATCCGGCAAGCCCAAATCCAGCAAGATGATTTCAGGATTGTACGATGTGGCCTCCATAATGGCTGTCGAGCCATTGGGCGCTACCACATAACGATAATCATTTGTTTTCAATGTGGTTGTAATGAGATTTCGTACAGATGGGTCATCCTCAACCACTAATATTAAAGGTTTATTCATGAAGTTCTACCTCCCCGGCGGGTAATGTAAGAGCCTGTGTTCATAAGCGTTTTAAGAGCGTGACAGCATGAGAAATCATAAT
>OLRF01000855.1_pt1 | contig 35354 bp, 47 predicted proteins | sample 1672061 | NCBI WGS metagenome assembly OLRF01 (sample SAMEA3136641, study PRJEB25190) | human gut metagenome | reverse complement strand
GCTTTATACGTGGTATATAAATTATCAGCTATGTTTAAAGAGAAAAGAAGGGGAAGAGGAAATGGGAATAAGCTTGAGAAAAAAGAAAAGTCAGAAGGAAGCAAACACAATAAAGGAAAAGAAAGCGCAGCGTCCTGATAAAAAGAAACTACAGCGTTCTGATAAAAAGAAGCCTCAGCGTCCTGAAATCTGCCTGTCGCTGAACTGCGCCAGTATGGAAGAGATAAAGCGCGATATAGAAGAATACAAAGATTTCTGCCAGATAGTGGAGTGGTGCGCAGACAAAATGAAAGGGACGGCGGATCTAAGCGAGGAAGAATTCGTTTCTATGGTCAAAGAAATCAGAAAGCTGTGTCCGGGAAAGAAATTTATCGTCGATTACAAGGGCGGCGATGCGACAGGGAACAGGCTGCAGAGATGGGCCATGGGGCACGTCGATATCATAGATGTGGATGCAGATAATCCGAGCATTTCACAGCTGGTGAGGGAAGCTAGGCGTAAAAAGACCAAGGTTCTCGTTTCATACCACAATTTTGACAGGATGATGGACAGAAACGAAATCGCAGAACAATTCCTCAAGATGGAAAAGAGCGGAGCCGACATACTGAAAGTAGCGTGTGCAGCAGAAAAGGAAGAGGATACATATTCAATGCTGGAGGGTGCCGCCGCTTACACACAGCTGAGGAACCACAAGCCTATAGTGGCCATAGCCATGGGCGAGGCGGGCAGGACCAGCAGAGTGTGCGCCGGAGATTTCGGCTCTGTCATAAGTTATGCCTGCGGCAGCAGGCAGACTGCGCCGGGACAGTTCAACGCGAGAGATTTGTCCAGGTATCTTGACACTTACTACGGAGAAAAGAAATAATATGGATTCAATCATAAGAATTGAAAATTTGATATTTGAATATAAAAAATCGGAAGACGGAGAAGCAGTAAGGGCTATTAACGATATAAGCCTTTCTGTAGAAAAAGGCAGTTTTACGGCCATTCTGGGAAAGAACGGTTCGGGAAAGTCCACTCTTGCAAAGAACCTCAACGGCTTACTGCTGCCTACCCAGGGAGTCATATATGTCAATGGCTACGATACGGCTGATGACGAGCATATATGGGACGTGCGCCAGTCGGCGGGAATGGTGTTTCAGAACCCTGACAACCAGCTGGTTTCCGCCATCGTCGAGGACGACGTTGCTTTCGGCCCCGAGAACCTGGGTATAGACCCTGCGGAAATCAGACGCAGAGTGGACAAAGCTCTGAAAGACGTAAATATGGGAGCTTTTAAGGGTAAGCCGCCGCACCTGCTTTCCGGAGGACAGAAACAGAGAGTGGCTATCGCGGGAGTCGTGGCCATGAAGCCGAGCTGCATCATCTTCGACGAACCAACCGCCATGCTTGACCCAAAAGGGCGAAGTGAAATAATGAACATCATCAGCGAACTTCACGAAGAGGGCATAACCGTAGTTCTCATTACCCACTTCATGGAAGAAGCTGTCAGAGCTGACAGGGTGATAATAATGCACGACGGAGAAGTTTTCCTCGATGGCAGCCCGCAGGAAGTCTTTTCGCAGAAAGACAAGGTTCTTTCCGTAAATCTGGATATCCCTCTGGTGGTGGATTTGGCGGAAAAGCTCAGGCAAAGGGGCGTCAGCGTGCCTGAAAATATCATTGGAATGGAAGAAATGGTCGATTACTTATGTCAATACGAGTAGAAAATTTAAAGCATATATATGAAAAGGGAATGCCGACGGAGTCGCTCGCTTTGGACAACATCAGCTTTGAGGTGGAGGACGGACAGCTTTTCGGCATAATCGGACACACCGGTTCGGGGAAATCCACGCTGCTTCAGCATCTCAACGGCCTTTTGAAGCCGGACGAGGGCAGGATCCATATCGGAGGCGTAGACATCACGGAGCCGGGAATTTCTATGACTGAGATAAGAAAACGGATAGGTTTGGTTTTCCAGTACCCTGAATATCAACTCTTTGAAGAGACCGTAGCCAAAGACGTGGCTTTCGGCCCGAAGAACCTCGGCCTCTCAGAGGAAGAAGCAGAGGAGCGTGTCAAAGAGGCTTTGGAATTGGTTGGTCTTGATTATGAGATTTTTAAAGACCGATCGCCATTCGACCTTTCCGGCGGACAGAAGAGACGCGTAGCCATAGCCGGAGTCATCGCCATGCGTCCGGAGGTCCTTATACTTGATGAGCCTACGGCAGGTCTCGATCCAAAAGCACATAAAGACGTGCTCAAAATGGTGGAGGAGGTTCACCGCAGAACAGGCAATATAACCATACTGGTTTCCCACAACATGGCCGATATTGCCAGGCTCTCAGACAAAGTTCTCGTCATAGACAGCGGAAAAGTCGTGACGGTGGGAACGCCTAAAGAAGTTTTTTCCCACAGAAAAGAACTGGCCGATGTCGGACTTGATCTGCCGCCGATAACGCAGCTGACAGAAGCGCTGCGCGAAAGAGGCATGAGCATAGCGGAGACCATCCTTTCCGTTGACGAGGCCGCGGATGAGATAGCGGACTTTTTAATGCAGAGACCGAAAAAAGACAGAAATTAAAAGAATAGAAAACAAAAAAGGACAGAAAACTGATGATAAGAGATATAACTCTCGGACAGTATTTTCCAGGAGATTCGTGGGTGCACAAGCTGGACCCGCGAATAAAGATAATAGCCACGCTCCTGTTCATAATAGAGCTGTTCATCGTGGACAATTTCATAGGATTCGGCATAGCCGCGGTGGTTTTAGGAGTTATAATCGCCGTGTCCAGAGTGCCTGTAAGCTATATCTTGCGTGGACTCAAGCCGATAATGATAATACTGCTTTTCACATTTGCCCTGAACATCTTCATGGTGGACGGCAGAATCCTCTGGCAGTGGAAATTTCTGAAGATTACCGCAGAGGGTCTGGAATTGGCGGTGTTCATGGCCATAAGGCTGGTGCTTCTTCTGATGGGATCGTCCATGCTTACACTGTGCACCAGACCGCTGGCATTGACTGACGGCATAGAAAGACTGCTTTCCCCATTTAAAAAGATAGGACTTCCGGCTCACGACATTGCCATGATGATGACCATAGCCCTGAGATTCATACCTACTCTTCTTGAAGAGGCAGACAAGATCATGAAAGCCCAGCAGGCCAGAGGAGCCGACTTTGAAAGCGGCGGACTTGTAAAGAGGGCCAAGAGCCTGATACCTATATTGGTACCGCTGTTTGTCAGCGCTTTCAGGATCGCGCAGGATTTGGCGATGGCCATGGAGGCCAGATGCTATCGCGGCGGCGAGAACAGGACGCGGATGAACGGCATGAAGTTTGTCGGAAGAGACTATGCGGCCGTTGTCATGATGATAATTTTCGGCGCCGTCATAATCATACAGTCAAAGGTAATGTGATGAGACAGAGAAATATTAAAAATTTGCAGGAAAAGCTGGAGATGAATTCCAGCTTTTTGATAGATGAGCCATGCGGCTGCAAAGGACGCTGGAGAGAAATTTTCGGCAATTCCAACCCCATATTTCTTGAGATAGGCTGCGGAAAAGGCCAGTTTATCATGAGATGCGCAGAGGCTTTTCACGGGAGGAATTTTATCGCCATAGAAGGGCAGAGCAACGTGGCCCTCAGAGCTTTGCAGAAAGCCGAGGAAAAACGCCTTGAGAACCTGCGCATATTCATATCGTATGTAGACGATTTGAGGGATTTCTTTGCTGAAGGAGAACTATCGGGGATTTTTCTCAATTTCAGCGATCCATGGCCAAAGGCGCGTCACGCCAAAAGACGGCTGACTTACCGCAGGAGGCTTTTAAATTATAAAGAGGTTTTGGCTCCTGGAAGCTTTGTGGAATTTAAGAGTGACAACGACGGTCTCTTTGAGTTCACGCTGGAGGAGATAGAAGAGGCCGGACTTGAGATTTTTGAAATGACCAGAGATCTGCACGGAGATGCAGAAATGGGCGGCTGTGAGTCCGGAGAACGCAGGGCTGCGACTGCATCACGCCGGGAACCTGTAATTACCACCGAGTACGAGGATCGTTTCAGAGAAAAAGGCAAAAATATAAATTATGTAAAGTTTAGATAGACTTACGCTATCTAAAACTTGATATATTCGGCGGGATCCACATAAACTCCGCCCTTAAGCATTTCAAAGTGCAGATGTGCAGGCTCGAGGGACTCGAACAGGCCTGTGGAGCCTACGCCTCCGATGATTTGCCCCGATGTTACCGTGTCGCCTACTTCAACCATTTCAGCGGTAGAAAGATTTGAATATATGGTTACGATATCGTTTGGATGGGTTATTTCGACAGATGTACCGTAGCGGTCGTCATCATAGACAGCCGTGACTGTGCCGGCGGCAGCAGCCATGACCTGAGTGTCTTCAGGCGCCTCGATATCCATGCCGCAGTGGGTCATGTACTGATCCAGCGTTACGGAATAGATGAGTTTGTCCATGGAATAAGGATTGGTGACTTTCGCCGATTCATCCTTTATAGGATTTATAAAATCGCTTGCGGAAGCGGCGCCGTTCCCCTCATCAAGGCTGTCGACTGTAGGGATATTGCCCGACGCTTGGGCTGAACCATCATCATCAGGTTTGGCTTCTTCCTGCTTGTTGTCTGTCTTGGCGTTTTCCGAAACGATAATATCCTTATTGCTTTCGTTTATTTTATCTATATTCGATTTTACCGTAAAAATTGAAGTAAGAGCAATGACGCAGAACGCTAACATCAGCACTATCGCGACTTTATCTTTCTCTTTTTTCTTCTGTGCTTGACGCATAATTTCACCTCCAGTTATCTATATTGTTGGCAGAAAAGAGGGTTTTCATACAGATTGAAACTTGTAATAATTGCAAGTTCATAATATAATTGAGTATTATTTGATCAAGGAGGAACTATAATGACTGAAATGTTTTTCGCATCACAAAACGGACGGGACATTCCTAAAGAAGACAAGATATTTGGCATCAGCAACCGCGCGAAAGCTATGATCGCCGAAAAAGGCAGGGAAAATGTAGTAAACGCCACGATAGGCGCCCTTCTTGACGATGACGGAAAGCTTATGGTCTTATCATCTGTAAGCGACGTTTTTAAATCTTTGGACATGGCCGACTGTGCCGAGTACGCGCCTATAGCCGGAACTCCCGGATTCAGGAAAGCCGTTAAAAAAGATTTGTTCAGAAGCTATGAGCCAAAGCGTTTCACCGAGGCAGTCGCTTCTCCCGGCGGAACAGGCGCTCTTAAAAATGCAATTTCAAATTATACAAGCTTCGGAGATAAAGTTCTCGCAGCGGACTGGCATTGGGGTCCGTACAAGACGATAGCTCAGGAACACGGCAGAAATCTCGTCACATTCCGCATGTTCGATGATGAGGGCCGTTTCGACAAAGCATCCTTTGCGCAGAAAGTCGGCGAGATCCTGAAAGAGCAGGAGAGACTGGCAGTGATCATCAACACTCCGGCTCATAACCCGACGGGCTACGCCTTGAGCAGTGAGGACTGGCAGTCGGTCGCTGAGGTTCTTGGAAACGCTGACGACGCCGGGAAGGTCACGCTGATAGCTGACGTGGCATATATAGATTTTGCCGGCGATGAAGAAGAAAGCAGAGGCTTTCTCTCTTATCTTGACGCGATGCCGGAAAACGTTTTCGTAGTAGTCGCCCACAGCCTTTCAAAGTCATATACGCTTTACGGCATGAGATGCGGCGCCCTTATATGCATGGCCCAGACCAGAGAAATAGCAGACGAATTCAAGTCTGTGTGTGAATTTTCGGGAAGAGGAAGCTGGTCCAACTGCACCAGAGCTCCGCAGGTAATCCTGGAAAGGATATATTCCGATGACAGCCTGCTGGAAAAAGTCATGACTGAGAGAAAAGAACTGAGAGACATGCTGCTCAGAAGAGGTGAAGCGTTTAAACAGGCCGCGGCCAAAGCCGGCCTTGAAATGGTGCCTTTCAACGGAGGCTTCTTCGCCACGCTGCCTTGCAGCGACCCGGACGCTGTGTCAGCACAGCTGGAAAAGGCGGGTATATTCGTAGTTCCTTTCGGTAAAGGCATAAGAGTCTCCCTTGCTTCGGTCAGCGAGGAAAAGTGCGCTATGATTCCTGCAGAAATCAAAAAAGCTATGGGCTGATTCGGCCGCCTGGCAAAGCGCACAAATTTCAATAAAAAAGAATGTTGGCCGTTATATTTGTCCTCGTGTGTTTCGGCCGGCATTTTTTATTTTTGATTGGCCGCGGGACAGAAATGACCATTCTCTCTTTCCTAAAATAATCTCGCCACAAAATAAATGTAAAATATTGACATTTAACCGAAGCGATGGTAAAATAAAACTGCAAAGGGAATTTGGAAGGAGAAAATATGAACGAAGAAAAGGATTTTGCTTTTAATATCAAGGAGCATATCGGGGTGATCAACACATATGCCAGCGGCTGGAGCAAGGAGCTCAATCTGGTGGAATGGAACGGCAACAACGCCAAATTCGACATAAGGGACTGGGAGCCGTCCCACGAGCACATGAGCAGAGGAATAACGTTGCACAAAGATGAAGCAAAAATTCTCGCAGGGTTAATTTCAGACTTTTTCGCAAATAATAAAGATGAAGAAATAAATGAGCTGCGAGCTGTCTCAGAGGCAAAAGAGCCGAAGCAGGAAAAAACTGCGGGACAAACCGCCGATATTGCAGAAAAAGAAAGCCCCGGCAGCACGCGGGAAGCTTTCTAGTACGATGGGGAACCTTGAAGTTCCCCATTATTTAAAAGTGGTTGGTTGATTGCGTTCAATCCGAGCAGGTTGCCCGGCGAGCAGCTGACTAAGCGCGGCGCTCATCCCTGAACAAGAAAGATATTCCGTACAGAGAAGCGAGACCCACTACCGCATAGATGATTTTTGCTACGATTTCAAGGCTGCCGTTGAATATGCTTCCAACCAGGTTATAATTAAAAAATCCTATAAGACCCCAGTTAATTCCGCCGATTATCATTATAATGAGAATCAATTTTTTCAAAGTAATCACTCCTTTCTCCATATATTTTTACCAAATATCAAAATTTTATGTTATCATAAAAAATGTAAATAAAGCGATTGGCTTAAAAAGGAGAGGGGAATCCGTATGAATATATATCTGGTAAAAGAGCCGAGAGCCGAAAAAGAAAAGATAACTTTAGAAAAGGGGACTTCGGCGGAAGAAATTTATAAAAGATACCGCGGGCAGCTGCCGTATACAGTTCTGGCGGTAAAAGTCAACAATAAGATCGAGGACTTGGGCTACAAATTCTATAAAGAATGCTGCGCCGAGTTCATCGACATGAGAACGCAGAGCGGCAATCTGATTTATCAGAACAGCCTGATTTTGATATATCTTAAAGCAGTCGAAGACGTGCTCGGCAAAGTGGAGGTCGACATAGAAAACGCGCTGAACAAGGGACTTTATACAGAGATAAAAAGCAAAGAACCGATTACAGCGAAACAGATAAAAGCTATCGAAAGACGCATGAAAGATCTTGTGAAAAAAGACCTTCCTTTTGCACGTGAAGAACTTGATAAAGACGAGGCTATCGCAAGATTCCATGACATGGGCTGTCCTGAAAAAGCCGAGCTGCTGGGAGAAAATCCGAGGATGAAAAAAGTGCCCTTCTATTCTTTCTGCGGCTATCGTGATTTCTTCTACGGCCTGATGGTGCCATCCAGCGGCTATATAAGGCATTTTGAACTGCGCAAATACCGCAGAGGAGTTCTGCTCAGATTTCCGCATCCCTCAGACCCCAACAGGATACCTGATTATGTGGACGAAAAAATGCTGTATAAGACTTTCGGCGAGCAGAACCGGTGGGGAAAGCTCATGGGCATAACCCACGTTTCCGACTTAAACAAAAAGATTGAGGAGGGAAAGTTCAAGGAACTCATACAGCTTTCTGAGGCTCTTCACGAGAGGCGGATCGTGGAGATAGCCGACATGATCACTAAGAATAAAAAGAGGATAATTCTCATTGCGGGACCGTCGTCGTCGGGCAAGACCACCTTTGCACAGAGGCTCTGCATACAGCTCAGGGTCAACGGTCTCGAACCGCTTTACATGGGCACCGACGATTATTTTGTCGAGAGAGAGGACACTCCTTTAGACGAATACGGCGAGAAGAATTTTGAGGATCTGGAGGCTGTCGACATAAAGCTGTTCAACGAAAATATGAACGATCTGCTGGCGGGCAAGACCGTGGATCTGCCGACTTTTGATTTCATGACAGGGCACAAAGAATTCGGGAAAAGACTTACATCAATAAAGAGCAGTCAGCCTATAGTCATAGAGGGAATCCACGCGCTCAACGAAGCTTTGACTCCCGACATAGCCAAAGAAGAAAAATTCAAGATCTACATCAGTCCGCTGACTCAGCTGAACATAGACAGCCACAACAGGATAGTGACCACGGATCACCGCATGCTCAGACGTATGGTCAGAGATTTGAACCACAGGGGACACAGCGCTCAGTCGACCATAGCCTCGTGGCCTAAGGTGAGAGCCGGTGAAGATAAGAATATATTTCCTTTCAGCAATGAGGCGGACGTCATGTTCAATTCGGTACATCTTTACGAAATATCCGTGCTGAAAAAATACGCCCAGCCGCTGCTGGCGGCCATCGGTCCGGATGAGCCGGAATACAGCGACGCAGTGCGCATGCTCAATTTCCTGCGCTTTTTCAAGACCGTCGAGGATGATTCGGCCATAGTCAATAATTCCATACTGAGGGAATTCATAGGCGGAAGCGTGTTTGTGGATTAGGATAAAGCCGGGCAGAGGGTAAGACAGGCTGGCGCAGACGGAAAGACTGGCTGGCACAGACGGCCGAAGTATATCGCGCCCGGGAAATGCCGGTTTTGGCGTGAGCTGGAACACGCAGCAAAGACATAAAACACAAAGGAGAATACATGGCAGACATTACGATAATAGGCGGAATAAACATAGACATAGAAGGCAGACCCAACGAGCCGCTCAAATACCAGGACTCAAACCCGGGAAAGATTTCCATATCATACGGCGGAGTCGGAAGAAATATCACGGAAAACGTGGCACGAATGGGCGGAAGCGTCGCGATGATTTCCGCCATCGGGGGAGATCAGATGGGGCTGGGAGCGAGAGAACATCTCGCGTCGCTGGGGGTCGACGTTTCACGCGTAGAAGTGAAGAAAGACGCAACTTCAGCGATTTATTTATCTATTTTAAACGATAAAAACGATATGGAACTTGCAATAAGCGACATGGATGTGGTAAAATACATTTTTCCGGAAGTTCTGGAAAAAAACAAAGATTTGCTCTCATCGTCAAAGGTCATCGCCCTGGACGGAAACCTGCAGAAAGAAACGCTGGAATACGCGGCGGAAAATTTCTCGCAGACGCCGATATTTTTTGACCCCGTATCGACGCCGAAGGCCGTAAGGGCTGCCGGCATAATAGGACGGCTCACCTGCATCAAGCCCAATGTAATGGAAGCAGAAACTCTTTCCGGAATTAAAATCGAGACGGAAGACGATCTGCGGGAAGCAGGACAGTGGTTTGTAGATCAGGGCGTGAAAATGGTGTTTATAACTCTGAACAAAGACGGCGTTTATTATAAAGATGCCGATGAAGAGGGTTTTATCCGTCCCGGCAAAGTGAAGATAGAAAGCGCCACCGGTGCGGGAGACAGCTTTTCCGCGGCTATTCTCATGGGAATGGCCAAGGGTCTCAGAGTGAGAGATATAGCAAAATACGGCATGGCGGCGGCGCAGATCACCATGGAAAGCAGCCAGGCCGTGAATCAGGATATGAGCAGAGAAGAAATTGAAAGGAGAATTGCAAATGTATAAGGATTATTTAGACGTTAACCCGGAAGTATCAAGGGCTTTGGATGAGGGCCGCCCTGTAGTGGCTCTTGAATCTACCATAATAGCCCATGGTATGCCTTATCCTAAAAATGTGGAAACAGCCCTTGCTGTTGAAGAGGTAATCAGATCAAACGGAGCCGTACCGGCAACGATAGGAATATTGGGCGGAAGAATCAAAATCGGGCTCACGAAAGAAGAGATAGAATACATGGCCCACGCCGAAAATGTGCTCAAAGTAAGCCGCAGGGATCTGCCGTTTGTGATCTCCAAGAAGATGGACGGAGCCACCACCGTTGCAGGTACTATGATCGCCGCCCACATGGCAGGGATCAAGCTGTTCGTAACGGGCGGAATCGGCGGAGTCCACAGAGGCGCCGGCGAAAGCTTTGACATTTCAGCCGACCTGGAAGAACTGAAAATGACAGACGTTACCGTCGTGTGCGCCGGAGCAAAAGCTATCCTCGACATTCCGGCCACGCTGGAATACCTGGAAACCGCTGGAGTGCCTGTAATCGCCTACGGAACCGATGAAATTCCAGCTTTCTACAGCAGAAAGAGCGGCGAAAAGGCCAACTGCAGAATGGATTCTCCTGAGGAGATCGGAGCTCTCATCTCCATGAAAGAAGCTCTCGGCCTGAAAGGCGGCATCCTGATCACTTGCCCTATCCCTGAAGCTGACGAAATACCTGCCGAAGAGATCAACACCGTAATCGACGAGGCCATAAAAGAAGCTGAGGAAAAAGGTGTAAAAGGCAAGGAAAGCACTCCGTTCCTGCTCTCAAGGGTGAAAGACCTCACCGAGGGAAGGAGCCTTGAGGCAAACATAAAGCTGGTTCTCAACAACGCTGACATCGGCTCGAAAATCGCCTGCAATATCAAATAATCGTATTCAATGCAACATATATCTGACATATACGAAGATATATGTTGCATTTTTATGTAAAGCTGAAATTATAAAGTGATATGTAAAATTTTGAGGAATCGCTCCCGGGGCTTATTCGGCTGGTATAAGATTCATCGCCGATTCGGCGAGCTGTGCGGACGACGGTTCAAGAAATGTTGGCATATTTTTAAATATAGCGTGAAAATGACAACATTTTTACAGAACGATTCGGATTTTAGCATGATTTCCGATGTCGAATTTTGTCAATGCTGTACAATTCCGTTATTTCAGATGATTTTGCCAACATTTTTTCTTAAATATGTTGGCAAGATTCCTTTCAAACCATAAAATGTACAACATTGACAAAATTCGACATGACTAAGACGTCATTAAGAGGCCTCAAAAGTAAAAAATGTTGGCAAAAACGCTGTAAACAAAAAATATGACAACATTTCACATCATCTTACAATCCACTCCGAGTTCATACGATCGCGAGCGGTGTCAACGACATCGCACCGCGGCACACGTCTCGCCGCAGAACCCGCCGCGCACGTCTGGCCCGCACCGCACCGCCGCATACTTCTTGCCGCAGAACTTCGTCGAGCCGGAACTTTATCTAGGCGGTGAACTCGCGCTCTTATGCGATGGAACGCGCAGACGCCTCGCGTCCATCCCACCGCACAAAAAACAAACACCAGGAACAGTGTCTGAAAGCAAAAACACATACCCATTGAAAACACTCATTTTACACTCTAAAAAACACCTCAAAAAACTTTAAAAAATATAAAAAAAGTCCTTGCAATAATTTGACAGATAATATATACTTAAATAGCTTGTGAAAAAGGCGAAGAAGCGGGAAGTTGCTGAGCTATCAGGTAATTTCCGCGGAGCATGTCCTCACTCGATGAGGGCGGAGGGATTCGCCTGGTTTTTCTCGTGTGGGTAAAAATGAAAAACACACGGCAGCGTGTACGAAAGGCGTCCTAAGCAAGCGAAAACGCCGTACGCGTTGAAAACAAGGCATTTGAACCCCTTGTACAAGCATAGCGAAAACAGTACAAAAAATTTAGGAGGACGAAAATGAGCGAATTACAGAAAATCAGAATCAAACTGAAGGCTTACGACCACGCTTTATTAGACCAGTCGGCAGCCAAAATCGTAGAGACAGCCAAGAAGACAGGTGCAGACGTTTCCGGCCCTATTCCGCTTCCTACGGAAAAAGAAGTCGTAACGATCCTGAGAGCCGTACACAAGTACAAGGACTCCAGAGAACAGTTCGAGCAGAGAACTCACAAGAGACTCATCGACATCACCAACGCGACTTTAAAGACTACAGACGCTCTTACAAAGCTTGACCTGCCTGCAGGCGTAGACATCGAAATCAAGCTGTAAGCGGAGAACGAATCGCAACGGACTGCAACAAATTGCAACGAATTGCAATGAATTGCGAGGGGGTTTTGGCACATGTGCAAAGCGAGTGCAAACCGCGTAAGCTTCGAGGAACGGCAGAGCAGCGTGTGCCTGCTTACACAGCCATCGCAACTAACGAGCGGCACCGCAAGCAGATGAGTCAAAAGTCAATTAAACAACCAAGAAGGGAACACTCCCTTAGTAAGAACGCATGAGAGGGAATGGCCGCGGCCGCAATCCTGTGTCAGCGGAGCGAGGCCCTATGTGAAGTCCAAACCAGAGCGTTCCAATGTAAGATCATGGAGGAAAAATATGAAAGCAATCTTAGGTAAGAAGCTGGGAATGACCCAGATATTCGATGAACAGGGCAACGTAATTCCCGTAACAGTCATCGAAGCAGGCCCTGAAGTAGTAACTCAGGTAAAGACGGTAGAAACCGACGGCTACAACGCCGTACAGGTTGGATTTGAAGATCAGAAGCCGCAGAGAGTCAACAAGCCTCTCACCGGACATTTTGAAAAGGCCGGCGTAGTTACTAAAAAGTATTTGGCCGAATTCAGAGTGGAAGAAGGCGAAACCTACGAAGTAGGACAGGTAATAACGGTTGCAGAGTTTGAAGAAGGCAAGAAGCTTGACGTTACAGGCGTATCAAAAGGTAAAGGTACTCAGGGTAACATCAAGAGACACGGCCACCACAGAGGCCCTATGACTCACGGCTCAAAGCACAAGAGACTTGCCGGAGCTCTGGCAGCAGGTACTTACCCATCAAGAGTATTCAAGGGCAACAAAGGTCCTGGAAGAATGGGAAGAGATACCGTTACAGTACAGAATGTTGTGCTGGTAAAAGTTATTGAAGACAGAAACCTTATGCTGGTTAAGGGCGCGGTTCCGGGAAACAAAGGCGGACTGGTTCGCGTTCAGTACGCAGTAAAAGGTCAAGACAAATAGGAACTGAGGGAAGGAGGAAGCAAAAATGGCAAAAGTAACAATGCTAAACATGGCAGGAGCTGAAGCTGGATCAATCGAATTGAAAGATGAAATCTTCGCAATCACTCCGAACGAATTCGCAGTTCACGCAGTAGTTAAGAATTATCTGGCAAACCAGAGACAGGGTACCCAGTCAGCTAAGACGAGAGGCGAAGTCAGAGGAGGCGGCCGCAAGCCTTTCAGACAGAAAGGAACAGGACGTCACAGACAGGGAAGTTCAACAGACCCGTCACAGGTTGGAGGCGGAGTAGTATTCGCTCCAAAGCCGAGAGACTATAGATACACACTTCCTAAGAAGTTAAGAAGACTGGCAATGAAGTCAGCGCTTTCTTCAAAGGTAGCGGAAAAGGAAATAATCGTTTTAGACGAGCTGAAACTTGAAGCTCCTAAGACAAAGGAAATGATCAATGTGCTGGCAAACATCAAGGCCGGAAAGAAAGCTCTGATAGTGATGGCTGAAAAGGACGAAAACGTAGTAAAGTCAGCAGCAAACATTCCTGGAGTAAGAACAGCGCTGGTAAATACGATGAATGTTTATGAGATCGTAAACCACACAAGCTTCATAGTTACCAAGGAAGCAGTCAAGAAAATCGAGGAGGTGTACCTGTAATGAGAACAGCTTATGATATAGTTCTGGAACCGGTTATCTCAGAGCAGAGCATGGACGTAGCCCAGAACAAGAAGTACACGTTCAAAGTGGCGACAGACGCCAACAAAACTCAGGTAAAGACAGCCGTTGAAGAAATCTTCGGCGTTGAAGTAGCCAGAGTAAACATCATGAATTATGACGGTAAAGTTAAAAGAATGGGAAGAAGCGTAGGCAGAACTGCTGCTTACAAGAAAGCAATCGTTACTCTTACAGATAAGAGCAAAGAGATTGAATTCTTCCAGGGACTATAATTAGGAGGTAGCAAATAATGGGAATCAGAAAATATAATCCAACTACTCCTGGTCTTAGAGGAATGACTGTCTCAACGTTTGAAGAAATTACTACAAGCACCCCTGAGAAGTCACTGACTGTAACTCTCAAGAAACATTCAGGAAGAAACAACAGAGGTAAGATCACCGTAAGACACAAAGGCGGCGGTACAAGACCAAAATACAGAATCATAGATTTCAAGAGAAATAAAGATGACATTCCGGGAATCGTCAAGACTATCGAATACGACCCGAACAGAAGCGCCAACATCGCGCTGATCGTTTACGCAGACGGCGAAAAGAGATACATCATCGCTCCTAACAAACTGGAAGTAGGACAGACGATCGTATCAGGACCTGAAGCCGACATCGTAGTAGGAAACGCACTTCCGATAGCAAACATTCCTGTAGGTACAATAATCCACAACGTAGAGCTCAAGCCGGGCAAGGGCGGGCAGCTGGCAAGATCAGCAGGAAACGGCGCTCAGCTGATGGCTAAAGAAGGCGACTACGCTCAGGTAAGGCTTCCTTCCGGAGAAGTGAGAAAAGTAAGCATGAGATGCAGAGCCACCATCGGAGAAGTAGGCAACATGGATCACGCCAACATCCAGATCGGTAAGGCAGGAAGAAAGAGACACATGGGCCTCAGACCTACCGTAAGAGGTTCCGTAATGAACCCTAACGACCATCCACACGGCGGTGGTGAGGGAAGAGCCCCTGTAGGACGCAAGAGTCCGGTTACTCCTTGGGGTAAACCTGCACTCGGCTACAAGACGAGAAAGAAAAACAAAGCTTCAAATCAATATATCGTAAAGAGAAGAAATGAAAAATAATAGGAAGGAGCAAAACTAATGGGTAGATCACTTAAAAAAGGCCCTTTCGTGAACGCGAAGCTGCTGAAAGCCATCGACGAGATGAACGCGGCTAACGAAAAGAAAGTAATCAAAACATGGTCAAGACCATCAACTATATTCCCGCAGATGGTAGGACACACCATCGCGGTACACGACGGTAAGAAGCACGTTCCTGTGTATATTACAGAAGACATGGTAGGACACAGACTTGGAGAATTTGCTCCGACAAGAAACTACAGAGGCCATGCTGCCGACAAGTCTTCAAAGGTTAAGAAATAAGAAAGGAGAACATGAAGATGGAAGCAAAAGCAGTTGCTAAATATGTAAGAATGTCTCCTATCAAGCTGAAACCTGTTACGGACTTAGTAAGAGGTAAGGACTTAAACGAGGCATTGAACATTTTAAAGTTCACCCCGGGCAAAGGTTCACAAATCGTAGAAAAAGTTGTTCAGTCAGCAGCAGCCAACGCTGAAAACAATTTCGATATGAATCCGGATAATTTGTACGTTGCTGAAGTTTACGCAAACCAGGGCCCTACGATGAAGAGATGGAGAGCCGGTTCACGTGGCAGCGCATCACTGATCTTAAAGAGAACAAGCCATGTAGGCGTGACTTTAAGAGAGAAGGAATAGGAGGAGGTTCATTCATGGGTCAGAAAGTTAGTCCGCATGGTTTAAGAGTGGGCATTATAAAAGACTGGGAATCTAAATGGTATGCAGATAAAAAGAACTTTGCAGATTTTCTTGCTGAAGACAAAAAAGTAAGAGAACTGGTAAAGAAAAAATTATATGTAGCCGGAGTTTCAAAGATTCTTATAGAGAGAGCAGCAGAAAACAAGATCAGAGTCACCGTTCTTACCGCTAAGCCTGGTATGGTCATCGGAAGATCAGGAGACGGCATCGAAGCTCTAAAGAAAGACTTGGTTAAGCTCACCGGCAAGGAAATCGAAATTTCCATAGAAGAAGTAAGAAAATCAGAGCTGGACGCTCAGCTTACCGCAGAGTCCATCGCTCAGGCCCTCGAAAGACGTGTTTCTTTCAGAAGAGCTATGAAGCAGGCTATCGGCAGAACTATGAAGTCGGGAGCCAAGGGTATCAAAGTAACGGTATCCGGAAGACTTGGCGGAGCTGAAATAGCAAGAAGTGAAAAATACAGCGAAGGTAACGTTCCTCTCCATACACTGAGAGCAGACATCGACTACGGCTTTGCTGAAGCAGATACCACTTACGGAAAGATCGGCGTCAAGGTTTGGATCAACCACGGCGAGATTCTCGACAAAGGACTTCAGAGCCCTATCCGCGAAGAAAAACGCGATAAGAGAGAAAGAAGACCTAGAAAAGACGGCGAAAGACGTCAGCGTCAGGGCGGCGACAGACAGGGCCGTCAGGGCGGAAGAAACAACCGCGGCGACAGAAACGAAGCGCCTAAGGCTGTAAACATGAGAATCAGACCTAAGAAGGTTGAAGCACCTCAGACAGAAGAACCGCAGGCTGAAGCTGCAAGCACAGAAACTGTAGAAACTGAAAACTAAACAAGTAGGAAAGGAGGAACTACGCAATGTTAATGCCAAAGCGCGTTAAACGCAGAAGAGTTCACAGAGGAAGAATGAAAGGCGTAGCGACCAAAGGTAACACGATTACTTACGGCGCTTACGGATTAGTTTCACAAGAATGTGGATGGATCACCTCTAACCAGATCGAGGCGGCTCGTATCGCCATGACGAGATCTATCAAAAGAGGCGGTAAAGTATATATAAAGATTTTCCCACACAAATCGGTAACAAAGAAACCTGCTGAAGTACGTATGGGTTCCGGTAAAGGTGCTCCTGAGTACTGGGTAGCAGTAGTTAAACCGGGCAGAGTTATGTTCGAGATCGAAGGAGTTTCAGAAGAAAAGGCAAGAGAGGCCATGAGACTCGCATCCCACAAGCTGCCGGTAAAATGTAAGTTTGCCGTTAAGGAACAGCAAGCAAAGGGGGCAGACGCATAATGGAATTGAAGAAAATGAGAGATATGACAGAAATTGAACTGAATACAGAACTGTCCAAGATGAAAAAGGAACTGTTCAACCTGAGATTCCAGCACGCTACCGGACAGCTGGAAAATCCTCTCAAGATGAGAGAACTCAAGAAGGACATCGCCAGAGTCAAGACTATTATAAGAGAAAAGGAACTGGCAAGCGCTGCTGCCGAGTAAGAAAGGAGGATGTAATATGACAGTTGAAAGAAACAGAAGAAAGACTAAAGTCGGTGTAGTTGTATCCGACAAGATGGATAAAACTGTAGTCGTTGCCATCGAAGACTTCGTAAGACATTCCCTTTACGGCAAAGCGGTAAAGAGAACCAAGAAAGTTAAAGCTCACGACGAGAACAACGAATGTCAGATAGGCGATAAAGTAAGAATTATGGAGACAAGGCCGCTCTCAAAGGATAAGAGATGGAGACTTGTCAACATCGTTGAAAAGGTTAAATAAGGAGGCACCAGATCATGATTCAGACAGAAACCAGATTAAGAGTTGCCGACAATTCCGGAGCAAAAGAACTGCTTTGTATCCGTATTCTGGGAGGCACAAGCCGCCAGTACGCGAATATTGGCGACGTAATCGTATGTGCAGTTAAAGAAGCTACTCCCGGCGGAGTTGTAAAGAAAGGCGACGTTGTGAAGGCTGTAGTGGTCAGAACAAAGCATGGTGCCAGAAGAAGCGACGGAAGCTATGTTAAATTCGACCAGAACGCTGCAGTAATCATCAAAGATAAAGAAGATAAGAACCCTGTGGGAACTCGTATCTTCGGACCGGTTGCCAGAGAGCTGAGAGAAAAAGGCTTCATGAAGATCGTGTCATTGGCACCGGAAGTACTGTAGGAGGTGTAAGGATGCGTATAAAGAAAGACGATACGGTGGTAGTAATCACCGGTAAAGATAAAGGCAAAACCGGAAAAGTTCTCAAGGCCATGCCGAAAGAAAACAAGGTTGTCGTACAGGGCGTAAATATGCAGACTAAACATGCCAAAGCCACTCAGAAGGCAGCAGCTGAAATCAAGCATATTGAAGGACCTATCGACGCTTCCAACGTAATGCTCTACGATTCAAAGTCGAAAAAGGGCATAAGAGTAGGCTACAAAATTGAGAACGGCAAAAAAGTAAGAGTGTCCAAGAAGACGGGCGCCGTAATAGACTAGGAAAGGAGGAAAGAACTTTGACAGCAAGATTAAAGACAATGTATGATGAAAACGTTTTCGGAGCATTGAAGGAAAAATTCCAGTACAAAAACGTAATGGAAGTTCCTAAGCTCGAAAAAGTTACTATAAATATGGGTCTTGGCGAAGCCAAAGACAACGCCAAGGTCATGGAATCCGCAGTAGAGGAAATCGCCCTGATCACAGGACAGAGACCTGTAATCACCAAAGCAAAGAAATCCATCGCCAACTTCAAAGTAAGACAGGGCATGGCTGTCGGCGCTAAGGTTACCTTAAGAGGCGAGAACATGTACCAGTTTGTTGACAAGCTCTTCAACATCTCCCTTCCGAGAGTAAGAGACTTCAAGGGCGTTAGCAAGAACTCCTTTGACGGCAGAGGAAACTATTCCATGGGTATCAAGGAACAGTTGATCTTCCCTGAAATCAACTATGACCAGGTTGATATGATAAAAGGTATGAACATTGTATTTACAACTACGGCAAAAACTGACGAAGAAGCGCAGGCTCTGCTTGAACTTCTGGGAATGCCGTTTGAGAAATAGGAGGGAAACATGGCAAAAACATCTCTCAAGGTAAAACAGCAGAGAAAACCTAAATACTCAACTCGTGCATATACAAGATGCAGACTTTGCGGAAGACCTCATGCTGTATTGAAAAAATACGGAATATGCCGTATTTGTTTCAGAGAGCTTGCTTATAAAGGAGAAATCCCAGGCGTAAAAAAAGCAAGCTGGTAATATAAAAGAAAGGAGAAACACTGCAATGACAATGACAGATCCTATTGCAGATATGCTAACTAGAATCAGAAATGCCAATACCGCAGGTCACGAAACCGTTGAGATTCCGGCTTCAAAGATGAAAAAAGCCATCGCCGAAATCTTGAAGGACGAAGGCTACATCGCGGATTTTGAAGTAATAGAAGACGATAAGCAGGGCATGATTAAAGTCACAATGAAGTACGGTGCGCATAAAGAAAAGGTTATCAGCGGAATCAAGAAGATTTCCAAGCCTGGACTTAAGAAATATGCAAAAGCCGGCGACGTTCCAAGAGTTTTGGGAGGCCTCGGAATCGCTATCATCTCCACATCAAAGGGAGTAATCAGCGACAAGGAAGCCAGAAAGCTTGGAATCGGCGGCGAAGTAATCTGTTATGTATGGTAGGAGGAACGAATAATGTCAAGAATAGGTAGAAAACCTGTAGTTGTTCCTGCCGGCGTGGAAGTAACAGTAGACGCAAACAATGCGGTTACTGTCAAAGGCCCTAAGGGACAATTAACGGAACAGATAAGCAAACTCATAAACGTGGAAGTTGCTGACGGTGTGGTAAACGTTACAAGAGAGAGCGACCAGAGAGAACACAGAGCTCAGCACGGCCTCGCCAGAACCCTTATAAACAACATGGTTACAGGCGTAACAGAGGGCTTCGAAAAGAAGATGCAGCTTGTAGGCGTTGGTTACAAGGCGGAGAAAAAAGGCAAAACTTTAGTATTGAGCCTTGGATATTCACATCCTATAGAACTTGAAGACCCAGAAGGAATCACGACAGAGTGCCCTTCCGCGACTGAAGTCGTTGTAAAGGGAATTGACAAGGCGTTTGTCGGAAACTATGCGGCCAACATCAGAGAGTGGAGAAGACCTGAACCTTATAAGGGCAAGGGAATCAAGTACGCTGATGAAGTTATCCGCAGAAAAGAAGGCAAAGCAGGTTCTAAATAAGAGAAAGGAGTGAAGTGAAAATGGCTAAAGAAAGCAGAAATGACAAGCGTCTGAAAAGACACGAAAGAGTAAGAAAAAATCTTTATGGAACTCCTGAAAGACCGAGACTTTGCGTTTACAGATCCAACAAGAACATTTCCGCTCAGATCATAGACGACGTAAACGGAACTACTCTGGTTTCCGCTTCATCTCTCGACAAGGAACTGAAAGCCGAAATCGGCTACGGCGGAAACAAGGAAGCAGCAAAGAAGGTCGGCGAAGCAGTTGCCAAGAGAGCTGTCGCTAAAGGAATTGAAGAAGTTTGCTTCGACAGAGGCGGCTTCCTCTATCACGGAAGAGTGGCAGAACTGGCAGCAGGCGCTCGCGAAGGCGGATTAAAATTCTAACAGGAGGAAATAAGGAATGCGTAATATCGTTGATGCATCCAAGCTGGACTTAAAATCAACCATCGTCAATATAAGAAGAGTTGCTAAGACAGTTAAGGGCGGCAGAAACATGAGATTCAGCGTAACTGTAGTAGTCGGAGACGGCAACGGTTACGTAGGCGTAGGCCTGGGAAAATCTCAGGAAATCCCTGAAGCTGTAAGAAAAGCTGAAGAAGATGCAAAGAAGAATTTAATATACGTTCCTACAGTAGGAACGACCGTACCTCACAGAAACCTTGGCGTTTTCGGCGCAGGCAGAGTTCTCATCATGCCGGCTGCTCAAGGTACAGGAGTCATCGCCGGTTCATCGGTGCGTACAGTGCTTGAAGCCGCTGGTATCAGAGACGTCAGAGCTAAATCCATAGGCTCAAACAATACAGGAAACATGGCTTACGCTGCCATCGAAGGCCTCAAGGGCATGATGACTGTAGAGAAAGTCGCCAAACTCAGAGGTAAGACGAAAGAAGAAATCTTAGGATAGGAGGAAACGCGAAATGGCAAAGATGATTAAAATCACTTTAACAAAGAGCACTATCGGCGCTTCCCCTAAGCAGAGAAAAGTTGTTGAAGCGCTGGGACTTAAGAAGATGCACCAGACAGTAGAAATGGCAGACACTCCGCAGACCCGCGGTGCTGTTGCTAAAGTCTCGCATCTCGTAACAGTAGAAGAATAAGGAGGTGCCAATAATGAAATTACATGAATTGAGAGCGCCGCAGGGTGCTACGAAGGCACCTAAGAGAAAAGGCCGCGGTACTGCTACCGGACAGGGTAAGACTGCCGGAAGAGGTATGAACGGTCAGAATTCAAGATCAGGCGGCGGCGTTCGCCTCGGCTTTGAAGGCGGACAGATGCCTTTGTACAGAAGACTGCCTAAGAGAGGATTTAACAACATTTGGGCAAAAGAGTACGCCATCATCAATGTGGAAGACTTAAACAAGTTTGAAGCAGGAGCGGTCGTAACTCAGGGAACCTTGGAAGAAGCAGGCATGCTCAAGCAGGTGAAAGACGGAATCAAGGTTCTCGGCCAGGGAACTTTGAACGTAGCCCTCACAGTTAAAGCTGACAAGTTCAGCAAGACTGCCGTTGAAAAGATTGAAGCTGCGGGAGGAAAGGCAGAGGTGATTTAGTATGGGTATGCTGAAAACAGTTGCTCAAGCCTGGAAAGTTGCAGAAATAAGGTCGAAAATGATTTTCACCTTGCTCATGCTGCTGATATTCCGTATCGGTTCCAATATACCGGTACCCAATATCGACAGAAGCGTTCTGGCTCAGATGTTTACCGGAGAAACAGGTCTCTTCGATTTGTTCGACCTGTTTTCCGGCGGAGCCTTCAGTAATTTTACAATTTTCGCATTGAGTATAACTCCATACATCACTGCATCAATCATAGTTCAGCTCCTGGGAATGGCCTTCCCTTACTTCCAGCGTCTGGCTCAGTCGGGCACCGAGGGAAGAAAGAAGATGGCTCAGATCACACGTTACATGACGGTCGTTCTGGGACTGATACAGGCCATAGGTCTTACGGTAGGTCTCTTCAGACAGGCTGTAATAGACAAGAGCGTGTTCTCCGTAATACTGGTTATCCTGGTACTTACGGCAGGTACCGCCTTCCTGATGTGGCTGGGCGAACAGATCAATGAAAAAGGCGTAGGAAACGGAATTTCCCTGATCATCTTCGCCGGTATCGTAGCAAGGATACCGAGCGGCATCAGAAGCCTTATAACAAGCATAGAAGCAGGAACCATCTCAGTAGTTACGCTTATTATCTTCGTGATCCTGGCGGTGCTGGTAGTGGCCGGAGTCGTCATGATACAGGAAGGTCAGAGAAGAATTCCTGTACAGTATGCGAAGAGAGTAGTGGGAAGAAAGATGTACGGCGGACAGTCGACACATATTCCTATCAAGGTAAACCAGTCCGGCGTAATTCCTATCATCTTCGCACTGTCGCTGCTTCAGTTCCCGCTGACGATAACATACTTCTTCCCTGACACGGGATTCACGGATTTCGTGACCAAGTGGCTTTCACCGGCAGGAAATCCTGGAGTATGGGTTTACGGAATACTGAACGTACTGATGATAATCGCTTTCACATATTTCTATACGGGAGCTACATTCAATCCGGCAGAGGTTGCCAACAATATGAAGGCCAACGGCGGATTCATACCTGGAATAAGACCGGGAAAAGCTACCGAGGAATATTTGCAGAAAGTGATGTCAAGAATCACCATAGTAGGAGCTATCTTCCTCGCGGCGATAGCCACGCTGCCTACTATACTGAGCGTTTTGACTTCGCTGAACATCCACTTCGGAGGAACATCATTGCTCATCGCGGTCGGCGTAGCGCTTGATACCGTAAGACAGCTTGAAAACCAGATGCTTATGAGAAATTATCAGGGATTCCTGAAATAAAAGAGGAGACGATAAAATGCTGAGAACCATATTATTGGGACCACCGGGAGCCGGCAAAGGAACCCAGGCGGCGAAAATCGTTGAGAAATATAAAATTCCTCACATTTCCACAGGAGATATTTTCAGAGAAAATATCAAACAGGGAACAGAGCTCGGCAAGAAAGCTCAAGAATACATGAACAAAGGAGAACTGGTTCCGGACAGCCTGGTAGTGGAAATCGCCACAGACAGACTGACAAAGGACGACTGCAAGAACGGCTTCCTGCTGGACGGTTTTCCGAGGACTGTCTATCAGGCGGAAAAATTAGATGAATTCCTCGCCGGACGTGGCTCAAAGATCGATAAGGTCATCGACATCGCAGTGGATAAGGAAGAGCTGATGAGCCGTCTGACAGGCAGAAGAGTATGCAAAGCGTGCGGAGCCAGCTATCATGTGGTCAACGTTCCTCCTAAGAAGGAAGGCGTGTGCGACGTCTGCGGAGGCCCGCTGATTCAGAGAGACGATGACAACGCTGAAACCGTAGCCAACAGAATAGAAGTCTACGAAGCGCAGACTATGCCTCTCATAGAATACTATGAAAAAGCCGGCAACATCGCTCATATCGACGGAGCGACAGGCCTTGACAATGTCTTTGCAGACATAGTAAAAGCCTTAGGTGAATAAGTTATGATCATCATCAAGTCAAAACAGGAAATCGAGTTGATGCGGGAAGCCGGCCGGGTCACGGCCAAAATACTTGCCGACCTCAAAGACATCATCAAGCCGGGTATCGCGACTATCGAAATAGACCGTTTTGTGGAGAAGTCCGTCAAAGCCAATAACATGACCGCCGCTGAAAAGGGATACTGCGGGTATCCTGCCAGCGTATGCGTATCTGTCAATGAAGAAGTGGTTCACGGTATTCCGAGCAAAAAGAGGATTTTAAGAGATGGCGATATCGTCAGCGTGGATCTGGTCGTTGAGAACAAGGGCTACATGGCAGACGCAGCCAGAACTTATCCCGTAGGAAAGATAAGCGACGAAGCCGCACGCCTTATTGAAACGGTGGAGAAAGCTTTCTTCAACGGAATTGCTTTCGCTAAAGAGGGCTTCAGGCTGTCGGACATTTCAAGCGCGATCCAAAAGACTGTCGAGGGAGAGGGCTTCGGCGTAATAAGAGACTTTGTCGGACACGGCATAGGAAGCAAGATGCACGAGGAGCCTCAGATTCCCAATTACGGTAAACCGGGCAGGGGACCGAGACTTCAGCAGGGCATGACCTTAGCAATAGAGCCGATGATTACTCAAGGCTCCTATGAGATAGACGTGCTCGCTGACGACTGGACGGCTGTCACTATAGACGGCAAGCTTGCCGCCCACTATGAAAATACTGTTGTAATAACTGATGGTGAGCCTGAGCTGCTTACCTTGTAATGTGAAGAAGGAGATGTATTTATGGCGAAAAAAGACGTCATTGAAGCAATGGGAACCGTCGTAGACGCTCAGCCGAACGCGATGTTCAAAGTTAAGCTTGACAACGGTTTTGAAGTGCTTGCACACATTTCAGGAAAAATAAGAATGAACTATATCAGAATTCTCCCGGGTGACAAGGTAAAAGTAGAGCTTTCACCCTACGACCTTACAAGAGGCAGAATCACCTGGAGAGAGAAGTAATAGGAGGAACAGAAATGAAAGTAAGAGCTTCTGTAAAGCCTATCTGTGAAAAGTGCAAGGTTATAAAGAGAAACGGTAAAGTAATGGTTATCTGTGAAAATCCAAAGCACAAACAGAAACAAGGTTAAAAAAATCAGCAATACGGCCGGCATGAGAATACCGGGGCCCCTGCCGCAAAAGGCCGTTTCAACAATTTAAAGAGAACCTGTCTATATCGCTCCCGGAAAAGCGACGGAAGATAGGGGAAGGAGAAAAGTATGGCTCGTATAGCCGGTGTTGACTTACCAAGAGAAAAAAGAGTAGAAATCGGTTTAACCTACATCTATGGTATTGGTAAACCAACCGCACAGGCCATCCTTGCAAAGGCAGGCATCAACCCTGATACAAGAGTTAAAGACCTGACCGAGGATGAAGCCGGTGCAATCAGAAAAATCATTGACGCAGAATATGTGGTAGAAGGTGACCTGAGAAGAGAAGTCTCCCTCAACATCAAGAGACTTATGGAAATCGGAAGCTACAGAGGAATCAGACACAGAAGAGGTCTGCCTGTAAGAGGTCAGAAGACCAAGACAAACGCAAGAACTCGTAAGGGTCCTAAGAAGACCGTAGGCAGAAAGAAAAAGGCTAAGTAAAGGAGGTAGGAAGTAATGGCTAAAACTGTTAAAAAAGCAGTAAGAAAAAAGAGAAGAGAACGTAAGAACATTGAAAAAGGCCAGGCACATATCCAATCCACCTTTAACAATACTTTAGTTACTCTTACAGATATGGAAGGAAACGCGCTTTCATGGTCAAGCGCAGGCTCCCTTGGATTTAAGGGCTCGAGAAAATCGACCCCGTTCGCGGCTCAGATGGCGGCGGAAGAAGCTGCTAAGGGCGCTATGGAACACGGTCTTAAGACTGTAGAAGTTTATGTAAAAGGTCCGGGCTCCGGAAGAGAAGCAGCTATCAGAGCGCTCCAGACTGCGGGACTTGATATCACCATGATCAAGGATATCACACCTATTCCGCACAACGGATGCAGACCGCCGAAGAGAAGAAGAGTCTAATTGAAGGGAGGAAAGTAGATTATGGCAGTAAACAGAGACCCGATTTTAAAAAGATGCAGGTCACTTCAGATTGACCCAAGTCACATGGGAATCTATAAAGAATCGAAGAGAAGCGTGCAGAAAAACAACCGCAAGATGAGCGAATACGGCCTGCAGCTTCGTGAGAAGCAGAGAGCTAAGTTCATCTACGGTGTTTTGGAAAAGCAGTTTAGAAATACTTTTGAAAAAGCATCGAAGAAAAAAGGTATCGCAGGTGAAAACCTTTTGATCATGCTTGAAGAAAGACTTGACAACGTAGTTTACAGAATGGGCTTTGCGACCACCAGAAGAGAGTCCAGACAGCTTGTAACTCACGGTCACTATCTGGTAAACGGAAAGAGAATCAATATTCCTTCCTATCAGGTAAAGCCGGGCGACGTTATCAAGGTAAGAGAAAAGAGCGTAAGCTCTCCTAAGTTCAAAGAAATCAAGGAAATGTCAGTAGGCGTTCCTGCATGGCTTTCTGTCAACCGCGACAAGCTTGAAGGAACAGTTCTCGCCGATCCTAAGAGAGATCAGATCGACACTCCGATTGAAGAACGTCTGATCGTCGAGTTGTACTCCAAGTAAAAACCTTTGCCGCGGGCTTCATGTAAGCTTGAGTCTGCTTAGCTTAAGTCTGGTTATGCCCGCCTTGAGCTAGGTTAAGCCTGATTAAGCCTGATTAAGTCCGCCGGCAGCTACCGGTTATATCTAAACTTGGAATGAAAGGGAGGGTTTTTGAGTGATAGAAATCGAAAAGCCAACAATCACTAAATTTATTGATGAAGATGGACTCTACGGCAAATTCGTAGTGGAGCCTCTGGAGAGAGGCTACGGAACGACCCTTGGAAACGCTCTGAGAAGAATCCTTCTCAGCTCACTTCCGGGCGCAGCCGTTACATCAGTAAAAATCGACGGAATACTTCATGAGTTTTCAACAATACCGGGAGTAAAAGAAGACGTTACAGAGATCATATTAAATCTAAAGAAGCTTGCTGTCAGATTAGAGGGAGAAAATACCAAGAGAGCGATCATCAACGCCGTAGGTCCTAAGGAAGTGACCGCGGCCGATATAATCGGAGACTCAGACATTGAAATTTTCAATCCAGATCTTCACATCGCCACTCTGGAAGAAAACGCTACGCTGGTAATGGAGATCAATCTCGCGAGAGGAAGAGGCTACGTTCCGGCAGAGCAGAACAAGACTGAGAGTACACCTATTTCGGTTATTCCTGTCGACTCCATCTATACGCCTGTGAGAAAGGTTAACTTTACGGTGGAAAATACAAGAGTAGGTCAGGTCACCGACTACGACAGACTCGTGCTTGAAATATGGACAGACGGGTCGATAACTCCTGAAGAAGGAGTCTCCATCGGAGGCAAGATCATGCAGGAGCACCTGAACCTGTTCATCCAACTCACAGACGTTACAGGCTCAATGGAAATCATGGTTGAAAAGGAAGAGGATCAGAAAGAAAAAGCTCTCGAAATGACTATCGAAGAGCTGGAGCTTTCGGTACGTTCTTTCAACTGCCTGAAGAGAGCGGCCATCAACACCGTTGAAGAGCTGACTCAGAAGAGCGAAGAGGATATGATGAAGGTGAGAAACCTCGGTAAAAAATCTCTCGATGAAGTAAAGGCTAAATTAGAAGAACTGGGGCTTGGACTTAGGCCAAGCGACGATTAACTTGCAGGAAAGGAGAATCTTGAAATGCCAGGATACAGAAAACTGGGAAGACCTTCTGCTCACAGAAAATCAATGCTGAGAAACCTCGTAACTGATCTTTTCAGAGAAGGAAGAATTCAGACCACTGATTGCAGAGCTAAGGAAGCCAGAAGAATAGCTGAAAAAATGATCACGTTGGCAAAGCGCGGCGATCTTCACGCAAGAAGACAGGTTCTTGAATTTGTCTTCGACGAAACAGTAGTAGCAAAACTGTTCGACGAGATCGCGCCGGGCTACGACGACAGAAACGGCGGATATACAAGAATTCTGAAGTTAGGACCTCGTCAGGGCGACAACGCCGAGGTCGTATTCTTGGAATTGGTATAAAGCTTTAAAGTAGGCGTTTAGCATAATTTGATAAAACGATAAAAGGCGACTTGCCGGTTGGGCAGGTTGTCTTTTTTGTTTCACAGTCTTGCATTATTCTTATGAGCATCTATAATTTCTTCTATTATATTTGCTGAGGCCTGCCCTCGGATGGGAGAAGTGGTGCGTATAAGGACTGAATGCTTTAAAATAATATGGATTTATCGGCAGTTTTGTGCTATATTCACACTTAAGCAAGATTGAAAAGAAGGCGCGGGGGATCTGAGATGAAGATGAATTTGAAACATAAAGATATTGTTTTGCAGTGTGCGCAGCGGTATGAAAGTTTTTATCTGTACGATGAAAGCTCCATATCAAACAGCATTGAGCAGCTGAAAACGCATTTTCCGCAGGTTGATTTTTTGTATTCCATGAAATGCAATTCCAATCCCCGCGTGCTGCAGTGCGTATTCAATCACGGGCTCGGGGCAGACGCAGCCAGCAGTGAAGAAGTGCGGCTGGCGAAAACAGCAGGGCTGCCGGAACACAGAATTTATTATTCCGCGCCGGGCAAAAGTGATGAAGATATACGCAAAACCATTTTTTCTTCGACACTGATTGCTGACAGCATAGGCGAGATTGAGCGCATCGGTGCAATGGCTGAAAAAATGGGAACAACAGCGCGTATCGGCATCAGGATCAATCCAGACTTTTCATTTGCGGAGGCAGGCGGAAATCCGTCCAAATTCGGCATAGACGAGGACCAGGTGATAAAATTTCTGGAGACTGGGCCTTTAAGATTTGTAAAAATAGCAGGCATACATGTTCACCTGAAAAGTCAAGAGCTGAATGCCGGGATGCTTTCAGAATATTACAAAAATGTACTTAAGCTCGGAAAAAGGTTTTCTCATATTTGCGGATCTTTGGATTTTATAAATATGGGTTCCGGAATGGGAGTTCCATTTGCTCAGACAGATACTCCTTTAGATATATCCGCATTAGCCGCCTCCATTCAGGACGATATGAAACAATTTTGCTTGGCATGTCCTAATACCAGGATCTTCATTGAAACAGGACGTTATGCAGTTTGCAAGAGCGGCATTTACGTAACGAAAGTTATGGACAGAAAGATATCCCATGGGAAAACATATCTGATTCTGAAGAATACGCTGAATGGATTCATTCGGCCGTCCCTAGCGAAATTGATATCAAACTACACCGGCGGTGCAGAGGCCGCAGGCGCAGAGCCACTGTTTACATCTACAAACGGCTTTGAAGTCCTCACATTAAAAGATGATAGAAAGACTAAAGAAAAAGTTTCTCTGGCGGGGAATCTCTGCACTTCCTCCGATATGATCGCTGAAGATATTTATCTTCCGGAACTTGAACGCGGCGACATTGTAATCATTACCAATGCCGGAAGTTATGGAGCGGTTCTGTCTCCTTTTCAGTTCTCTTCCCAGGAAAGGCCCAAGGAACTTTTCCTGACCGAAAACGGAGACGTAATAGAATAGAATGAACACATGCAAAAGGCGGCTTGCGTTTGCGCGAGCCGCCTTTTGCTGTTTATATATCTGGAAAATCCCCGAGGCTTGAGTGAATTCCTCAGCTTAAGTGAAATTTGCCCGAGGCTTGAGTGATTTCTCCGGTCTGAGTGAATTTCCACGATGCTTGAGTGAAATTTGCCGTCCCAAGTGAAACAATTTCAGGCGGACAAATATATGGCAAAATTTATGACTCCGTGGTATAATAAATTACCACAAAACTGTTATTTCTTTCAAAGAACAGGCAAAACGACGGCTCGCTGCTTTGCTTTCAGGGAATCAAAATAACTCGCCGCCGCTTTTGAAAAACTCGCTGCACGGTTTGCGTAGCTTGCGGCAGGCTCATACAGATTTTGATTCCGAGCTGAAAACATGCGCGGCTTCACATGTTTTGCAAACTGTTCTTTTCAACGAAATAAAGCTTTTGTGATGATTCATATGTTGAAACATCAGATGAGCCGCTTATAAAAACTGGCTTTGTGGTGTAATAAACGCAAAATCATATTGTTCAGCTTCACTGCAAGGAAGCGTTTATTGAACCACTTTGCCAGACTTGCTTTGTGGTATAATGTCCGCAGAGGATTATGTCGGATACGCCGAGAGGAAGCGGACATTGAAACGCCGTTCGGCGGACTGGAGGGCGTTAGAATATCCGCGGGGGATCATATTGTCTTTTGTGTACGAAAAACACATGCCGAATCAGAATGTTGTAGAACTTTGAAAATTATAAAAATTCTACAACATTATAGCCGAGATGGCATACAAATAGTACTCCAAAATTATGCAATGTTGTAAATTTTAGAAATACCTGAGAAAAATACAACGTTTATTTGAATTTATGTTGTAGAATTATAGAAATTCAGAAAAATTTACAACATTGACTCGTTTTCATATGAATCAGTAGCATTTTAAATAGAAAATGTTGTAAAATCTGACGAAATCTTAAAAAATTACAACATTTCAGAATTAGATGAGATATCAGGCAGATCATATTCAGCCGTACTATATGTAATAGCAACATACTTAGCTATATCGCCTTTGCCAAGCATCAGCCGCAGGTGAAACGATGGCCTGATGTTGGCAAAATCTAAATATGCTACTGAAATGGCAACATTTTTAAAAATAAACTTACAATTTTAAAGGTTTTAGAAAGTCGAATCCTGTCGATGTTGTACCTTTTTGAGATTTTCGACGATTTTGCCAACATATCTTTCGAAAAATGTTGGCAAATTTTCAGAAGGCATAAAATATGCCAACATTTCCTTGATTTCATAGTGTATTCGACGATTTTCGACACGCTTAAACATGAAAAATGTTGTCAGAAATCAGTCGAAACAAAAAATAGTACAACATTTACCATAATATTACAAATATGACATGGTATTGTCCGGCTCCACCGCAGGATAGGGTTCATTGAATCACTTTGGCAGACTTGGTTTGTGGTATAATGTCCATAAGAGATTGTAACGGTTCTGTTGCGAGGAATTGTATAGTTTGCGCCGAGAGGAAGCGGACATTGAAACGCCGTTCGGCGGACTGGAGGGCGGTTACAATAAACGCAATAATCATATCGTCCGGCTCCGACGCAGGCGAGGCTGGAATAATTACTGAAAGAGGAAGCAGATGAGTAAGAAAAAGAAAAAACTTACCCCGAGGGAACTGGCCAAAAAGCAGGAGAGAAGGGAACAGATGGAAAAGCGCAGGAAGAGAGGGCGCATCTACAGTCTGATAGCCGTGACCATTGGCTGCGTCGGATCGTCCTTTTTATGGTCCAGAGAAAACATGGTCGCATACGTGGCTCTCTGCATGGTGTCAGGTCTTGCATGGGGATTTGCTTTTGACATAGTTTACGCTATATATCTGAAGAAAAAGGAAAAGTAGAAGAGATTATGGATTTACAAAGTTTGAACAAACAACAGAGAGAGGCGGCGCTTCATACAGAAGGACCGCTGCTTATTTTAGCAGGAGCAGGAAGCGGAAAAACCGCGACGATGACGCAGAGGATCGCCTATCTGATAGACCAGGGAATCAGTCCCTATCAGATCCTGGCGGTGACATTTACCAACAAGGCTGCGGGAGAAATGCGCCAGAGAGTTGAAAAACTGGTCGGAAGCTGTCCCGGTATGTGGATAATGACATTCCATTCCATGAGCCTGAGAATTTTAAGAGAAAATTACGAAGCCGCAGGCTATGAAAAAAACTTCGTCGTATATGATACGGTAGACCAGAAAGCACTGCTGAAAAATATAATAAAAGAGCTGAACGCAGATACGAAAATATATCCTATTCAATACGTATCGGCGATAATAAGCAAAGAAAAGGAAGCCGACAGAGGTCCCGATGAATACATAGAGCGGGAAGGGGAAACCTTAAAGAGTAAGATGATATATAAGATCTACAGGGAGTACCAGAGACAGCTCAGGAAGAACAATGCCATGGATTTCGACGATCTGCTGAGAAACGCTTATCACGTCCTCCGTGACAACAGCGAGATTCTGGAAGGATATCAGCGCAGGTTTTCATATATAATGGTAGACGAGTATCAGGATACGAATCATATTCAGTATCAGATAGTGAAACTGATGGCCCAGGCGCATCAGAACCTGTGCGTTGTCGGAGACGACGACCAGTGCATATATGAGTGGAGAGGAGCCGATATAAGGAACATACTCGACTTTGAAAAGGATTTTCCGCAGGCTAAAGTCATAAAACTCGAACAGAATTACCGCTCCAGCGGAAACATTCTCGCGGCAGCCCATTCCGTCATAAGAAACAACAGAGGCCGAAAATCCAAGCGGCTCTGGACCGAGCAGGAAGCCGGGCATAAGATAGTATATGCCAGACTTTCAAACGACAAGGAAGAAGCTTCGTACATAGCCCGCGAAATACAGCTCCTTGAGGGGCCGTCCAGAGGCTATGACGACTTTGCGATACTTTACAGAACCAACGCTCAGTCGCGTCTGTTCGAGGACGCTCTGAGACAAGCCAGGATACCTTACCAGATACTGTCGGGTTTCAGTTTCTATGAGAGGAAAGAGACTAAAGACATGATCTCATACATGAGGCTGGTGGCCAATCCGCGAGATGAGATGGCTTTCATCAGAGTCATAAACGAGCCTAAGCGCGGAATCGGAGAAAAGACCGTGGAGAAGCTCAGGACTCTGGCCGGCGTCAGAGGACAGTCCTTGCTCGACGTGATTTCCGATGATGAGGTGGTCGAAGGTCTGCCGGCGAAAGCCAGGGATTCGGTGAAACAGATGGCGGAAATCATCAATCTGTGCAGAGACGAGCAGTCCAATCTGACCATATCTGATATTTACGACAATTTGCTGATACGTACAGGATACATGAAATCCCTTGAAGAACAGAATACCCAGGAAGCTGAGGCGCGCATAGAGAATTTGCTGGATTTCAAATCTTTCATTTTTGATTTTGAAAGCGAGAAGAAAGCGTCCGGCGAAGAGGCGACCCTGCAGGAATTTTTGGAGAAAGTGGCCACCGACGGCGATGCCGATAAATATGAGTCCGAGTCCGGCAAAGTGACGCTGATGACTTTGCACAGCGCCAAAGGCCTGGAATTTCCTGTAGTCTTTATGCCGGGAATGGAGGACGGATTGTTTCCGAGCCACCGTTCTATGGACTCAATGGATAAGATGGAAGAGGAAAGGCGGCTTTGCTATGTAGGAATGACCAGGGCAAAAGAAAGGCTGTTCCTTACCGGAGCGGAATACAGAGTTTTATACGGAAACGGTTCGTTTACCAGGGAATCTGAGTTTATGAGAGAACTGGAGCCGTCGATACTGGACAGCGACGGAGATATGATCTATACACCTAAGAGGAATTCCGGCGGCCTTGGCGTCAATACAGGCAGCATGGACGGATTTGCCGCGCCTGCATACAAACCTTATGAAAGGCAGGATAAAAAAATAACTTACGATCCGCTGCAGTATGCAAAGCGAATCGTGAAAGAAAACGCCGGCATGGGTGACGATGACTTCAAACCTGGTGACGAGGTGTCTCACAGCAAGTTCGGCCGAGGTATGGTCATCGAAAGCGATCAAAAGACGGTTACCGTGATGTTTGACGGCGAGGGAAGAAAAAAACTGGCCAAAGGAATCGCGCGCCTTAAGAAACTTTGATAATTTTACTCTTTGGAGAGAAAGCGTTATGGATAGAAAAAGTATTTCGGATGAAAAAATGAATAGGATGAGAGAACTGGTATCAATTCTGAACCAGGCGTCCAGGGCTTACTATCAGGAGAGCCGTGAAATAATGACGAATCAGCAGTACGACGATCTTTATGATGAGCTTTCAGCCCTTGAAGAGGAGACGGGAGTCGTAATGGCCTCAAGTCCCACCGTCAACGTGGGTTACGAAGTGCTTTCTGATCTGGTCAAGGAAACTCACCCCGAAAGGATGCTTTCTCTGGATAAGACTAAGGATCAGGATCAGCTTGTCTCGTGGCTGGGAGATCAGAGAGGCGTTTTGTCATGGAAGCTGGACGGACTCACCATAGTGCTGACTTACCGTGGCGGCAGGCTGTACAAAGCTGTTACAAGAGGCAACGGACAGGTGGGCGAAGTCGTGACCAACAATGCCAAGACTTTTATAAACCTGCCTCTTTCGATCGACTTCAAAGGCGAGCTGGTGCTCAGAGGCGAAGCCGTCATTTCATACGAGGATTTTGAAAAGATAAACAGAAATATCGCAGACGAAAGTTCCAAGTATAAGAATCCGCGAAATCTGTGCTCCGGTTCAGTGCGTCAGCTCAATAATCAGATAACGGCGCAGAGGAGAGTTAGATTTTTTGCTTTCAGCCTTGTATCGGCAGAGGGCGAGACTTTTGGCACACGGCATGAACAGTTTGAGTGGCTTGAAAAAAGAGGATTCCAAGTTGTGGAATACAGTATGGTCGAAGCCTCCGGCCTTAAAGACGAGCTTCTGTCCTTTGAAAGAAGAATTGAGAAAAATCCCATTCCTTCCGACGGCCTTGTTTTAGTGTATGATGATATCGAATATGGCAGGTCTTTAGGAGCCACTTCAAAATTTCCGAGAGATTCCATAGCCTTCAAGTGGAGAGACGAGCTTAAAGAGACGACGCTTCGTGAAATAGAGTGGAGCGCTTCAAGGACAGGTCTGATAAATCCCATAGCCATCTTCGAGCCTGTGGAGCTGGAGGGCACTACGGTGAGCAGAGCTTCAGTCCATAACGTGAGCGTGATGCGTGAGCTTAAGCTGGGAGTGGGGGACAGGATCAGCGTATATAAGGCGAACATGATCATTCCGCAGATCAGGGAAAACTTTACCAAGAGCAACAGCGCTCATGTGCCTGAGAAATGTCCTGTATGCGGCAGTGCGACAAGGCTGGACAGCGAGAACGGGGTGGAGACTCTGGTATGCCCGAATCCCGGTTGCCAGGCCAAGCAGATAAAGAGCTTTACGCTGTTTGTTTCGAGAGATGCAATGAACATAGAGGGGCTTTCCGAAATGTCACTGGAAAAGCTCATCGCCAGAGGTCTTATCAGAGAACCTGCCGACTTGTTCCGTGTTGAAATTTTCAGGGACGAGTTTGTCAACATGGAGGGCTTCGGCGAAAAATCCTTTGAAAATCTGAAAAATTCCGTCGAAAAGGCAAAGGACACCACTCCCGAGAGGCTTCTGTACAGCCTCGGAATACCCGGCATAGGCAAAGCCAACGCCCGCCTCATAGCAAGGCACTGCCACAACAAGTGGAATTCAATACAAACGCTTGATTTCGATGAGCTGGTGTCGATTGAGGGAATCGGAGATGTGATGGCGGAAAGCTTCATCCGCTACTTCGATGACGAAAAAAACAAAAAAAATATCGCGGATATTCTGGCAGAAGTACGGCTTGACGAAAGCGAGGAAGAGAGAGACGATGCGCTGGCCGGACTTACGTTCGTAATAACAGGAAGCCTCAATTCCTTTGAAAACAGAGACGCTCTGAAGTCGGCCATCGAAAAGGCCGGCGGCAAGACGGCAGGTTCTGTCAGCAGCAAAACCGATTACCTCATCAACAACGATATACAGTCAGGTTCTTCAAAGAATAAGAAAGCCAAGGAACTGGGCGTGCCCATCATAGATGAAGATACCGTCATAGATTGGCTTGAAAACGGTGTGCCGCGCGGAGAGTCAGCGGAGTAACAGACGCTGCGGATTTTTGCCAGGCGGTTGCAGTGATTTCTGACGGGCAGCCGCAGCGACTTTCACGACTACCGCAGCGACTTTCGCAAGGTATATTGACTTTGGAGCGAAAAAACAATATAATAAATTAGTAACTGAAAATTGCCTTTGAAAAGCTTCGCCCGGCATGGTTTGGGTCCTGCGCAATAGGACACTGTGAACCTTGTCAGGTCCGGAAGGAAGCAGCAATAAGCGGAAG